>Ga0078972_1004929_pt1 | contig 35079 bp, 24 predicted proteins | sample YelNatPaOPGAMG01_FD_67568 | JGI IMG/M metagenome (GOLD analysis project Ga0078972, IMG submission 67568) | Hot spring thermophilic microbial communities from Obsidian Pool, Yellowstone National Park, USA - OP-RAMG-01 (SPADES assembly) (version 2) | ecosystem: Environmental > Aquatic > Thermal...
ACTACCTTCCCGCACCCATGCTGGAGAGAAACGGCCGGCGTTCGCAGAACGCCGCTACAAAAGTCATGAGTTGGAGTGCGCCACTCTGGGGCGCAATCAATTCCGCATCAGATCGCGAGCCTCCGTCCGAGCCGGTTGTGTGCGCGGTTCGACCTGCACAAGGCTCCTGACAAAGTGGAGGTCGTCTAGCCAACGCCTCAGCCGGATCGAAAGCGGTGCTGCAGCGCCGCACTTCAAATCGTCGTGTGGGGCGGTATGCAAACGCTGGCGGTCGTGACGAAGCAGGGGATTCCAATTGCGGTTGCTGCGAAGCGCAATCCGCCAATTGGACCGAATTCGCAGTTTGCACAAAGTGCAACCGTGCGGCGGTTTTGACAAAGCAAAACCAGCCGACATGCTACTGGCAGAACAGACATGGTTAATTGTGCCCCTGACCGTGCGCCGAAGCGTGCTGTGTTACAGGTCTTCATTCACCCCACCAGTGTAAACCGCGCCAGTGGTGCTACCCCACAAAAAGCCTGTACAGCACATCATCTGATGTGGGTTACGCTATTGTGTATGCTCAACTTTGGTACCCAAACCGAGCCGAACGGAGCTTCGCGCCGGGTGCATTATCTGTTTCTCAGCGCGGTTTTAACCCTCTGGAACTTCGTGGCGTGAACGGAATCAATTGGTATGACGTAGCGAACGTGTTCCAGGCGCTGGAATTTGGCGCGGTTTTGATTGTATATGGGCGCAAATGGTGGGGTTATGCTCCCAAGACAACAACAGGAAACTCGAGCCATAAATCAGACGTGCATGGTGACCGGCGCGCCGCCAGCAAATTCAGAGATGAATTGATTTCACTGCATGTGACCGAGCGCAAGTCGCGAGTCGGTTGCGGGCCATGTTACGGCAACAAAAAATCGCGCAGTTTACAATCTTTCAGTTGCCGGAGTCCCTCAACAACACATGCTGCGTTCAGTTCGGCACCAATCGGGCTTGTGTGAGTGTTGTCGTGTGTGGTGAAGTATTTCGATTTCACTTCCTCGGGCGTCAGTCCAACGTAATGGCGCAGGATTAGCGCGTGCAGGTCTATGAAAAACGCATTTTCCTGGAGGGCAACCTGCTGTGCCCAAACGGCATAGGAATTGGTTTGCATCGTGTCAGGCTGTACAGTCTGTTTCGGTAGGCGCGGCACAGGCGAGCACACGATTGGTGTGACACCTTTTGCACGCGCGTCAGTGATGTACTTGCGCATGTACCAACCGTAGGTGCGGACGCGCTCGTGCTTTTTCGTAATCGGGTTGTAAATCTCTTTCGACTCATCGCTTAAGCCGGGCAATGTACCACGCGCGCGGTTTGTGTCGTCGAGCGGACTGGCGTCGTTATGTCCGAACTGGATCATGACAAAATCGCCCGGGCGCGCTGCGGCTAATACATGGTCCCACCAGCCTTGTGTTTGGAACGTGCGGCTGCTCCGACCGCCTCGGGCGTGGTTCTCGATCCGAATCTTGTTTGTATCGAAAAACTTGCCGACCACATCACCCCAACCTTTCAGTCCTTCATCGGCGTTATGGACAGTGGAATCACCAATTAAAAACAGGACCGGTACAGGGCGATTTGTTACTATAAGTTCGGGCTTTACAGGCGGCGCAACCTGATTCGGCGGTGCACTGGCTGGGTCGGGCCCAGCTTGCGCACCGGTATTATTTGTTGCTGTTGCAAGTGCAATTGCTGCAAGAGTTGTCATGCGCCAGCAATAGGTTTGTAACAGAGCTTTAGTTTTCATTTTGCCTTGCCGATATGAGTTTGTTGCTTGAAAGCCGGAACATGGAGGTTGGTTTGCATGTGACTTCGGCTCCATTGTGCGCCTGCCGAACCACTGTGCCGTGTAATGCGTGTCTTCGGGAGTCCGATAGTGGTTGGCATGAGCGACCAGGCTGATGCCAGTTGCGGCGCGCTGCAGCACACTGTCGCAAGGCCAAGGAACCGGAGTTGTGTTCTGCTCATATCGAACTGCATCGTTTTGGTCGAGGATACATGTCCACGTACGCATCGCACGATAATTTTTAGGTGAGGTCAAGTCTGCGCCCGGCGACGCGTCCGGATATTTTTTCGACCCAGAGACATAGAGCCGGAGAGTAAGGTGTGGGGCCGCCTACATGTATGAGATGCGCGCCAAGATTAGTCGTGTAGACCCGGCTTATAGGTTTGAATGTTGTTTTCCGCGCCCCGTGAGCGCGCATACGGGATGCTGGTCTGCGGTGCGCGAGGCACGCTGTTAGTTGTGGATTCAGGCGGTAGAGGATTTGCCCGGCCTACGCAACATCAGGTTTTGACGGCGCGCCCGCTCCGGCGCGCAGTTCGATATGTGCCAGGCGGAAAAATTCTGTGGCGGCAGTTTTGTAGCGGCGGTCTTGGATAGGAATAGTGCAAAATATTGTGAAATGTTCGCCTCACTACAAACGGCTGAGGGCTTTACGTAGGCTAAACCCCATTCAAATTAGGCGTTGACGAACATTCGGGTTTCAAAAAACCGCTGCAACTTCCGTTTGAGTGCATCGGGTCGGTACCCGGCCAAATCATGGTGGATGTGGCCGTCCTGCAGTGGTCAGTAGCTAGCCAGGCTGGCCCGCTGAAGCCAGGGCGGCCGAAAGTCCCCAGCTCACGTGGTGTTTGAGGATGCTGGCGGTTTTACGACAAGACAGACGGCCCAGGAAACATTGGAGGGTGTGCCGATCGGGCTTTTCCAGCGGCGCTGGTAGCGTGCAAAACACAGGGGCGGCAGGGCTGTTCTGTTGGAGTCGGAGCACACGCGCCTGTGGGATGGTCGTGCGGTGGTTGTAGGATGGTGCCCAGGCTGCGCTTATAGAAGCCGTTAGTCGCGCAGTGGTCGCACAGCCCAGTTCCAAATGGCGGTGGTCGAGCAGATTGATGCTCGGTTCCGACGCAGAGTGAACCATGGCTTGTAGTTGTGCTGGGCCGGTTGGTTCATAGCGGGGTTTAAGTTGTCGCACCATTCGTTCACTATTTGCCGCTGTGCGGATAGAGTTTTGTCGCAGAACCCGATTCGTTTCACTGGGCTGTCTGTTTAGGATTTGCCGTTGGGCTTTTTCCATCCGATAAGGTGACAACCTTTGGTGATGTCGGGTTCGTCCGGCCTGCTGTCCTGCAGCGCAGCATGCCAACGTATTTTTTGCCTCAGACACAATGATTTATACAAACACGGTTTTGGGCTTTAACGGGTTTTGGCATTACGGCCGTTGTGGAAATGAAATTGCACATATTTGACCGCGACTTACTTGTTTTTTTTGCTGGACAAGCCGTGACTTAAGCGCCAAGTTGTTGTCGAATATATTCGGATTCGACTTTAACTTGTTATGGGTACGCTTTTGTCGGAAAAGACTTATCATTACCTGCGCAGGAAACTGTTGGCAGGCGAGCTGCATCCGGGTTCGCGGCTCGATTACAAAAAAATTGCTGAGGAATTAGGTATCAGCGTGACGCCTGTGCGAGAGGCAATGGGCAAACTAGCGTCTGAAGGACTTGTTGAGCTTGTGCCGCGTGCGGGTGCGATTGTGCGTAAGCTTGGCAGACAGGAGGCGGAGGAACTATACGGTGTTCGTGAAGCCATTGAAACTTATGCGGCAGCTAAGGCAGCAGGCAAAATTCTCAATGCACGACTTGAGCAATTGGAACAGTTACTGAACAAAATGCATGAGATTGTCTCAAAAGCACCGGCAGGATCGAATGGTGTGCTAACCGGGGACGCATTGGCCGAGTTTCTTGAGGCTGATTTGGCATTCCACATGTCAGTGATCGAGGCCGCTGGCAATGCGCGCCTGACGAAATTGGCTGCCGACGGGCATATATTGTCCCGTATCTTTGGCACGGAACGGTTCGGTCACAACCGCGAGTTGCTCGAAGAAGCTGAGGCCCAACACCGAGCAATTTTCGACGCGTTGAAACTGCGGGACCCGGCCATGGCAGGGCAGACGGTTGCAATTCATATCAATCGTAGTTTAGAGCTAACGCTCCTGCACTTAAACCATGCCGAACGTCAACTGTATTGGCGTGGGAACGTCGAAACAACTGGTTCGGTGCCACAAAGTTCGGTGCCACAACCGGTTTAGGTTTTAGGCCTTTTAGGTTTTAGGTGTTTTTGGTCATTGGAAAGCTATTGGTATCGGTCGGGATTTGTTTTTTAGGCAAAATTTAGCTGTGAGCAAAAAAAGTGAAAATTTAGTTGACGGCTCCGATATATCCGGCTATATGTTTGGTGGCAAATGTAAATTGCGGTATGTTGAAAAGCGTTATGAATAAATCAAACAGCAAGGCACCCGGTAAGGCAGCCTGGGCGGCAGTACGGCACAGGGGGTTCACATTGATCGAGCTGCTGGTTGTAATTGGTATTATAGCCATCTTGGCTGGTTTGTTGTTACCTGTACTCTCAAAAGCCAAAGCCAAAGCGCAAGCAATTGGCTGTCTGAACAACGGCAGACAGATTGCGTTGGCTTGGCGAATGTTTGCAGATGATAACGAAGACAAATTACCAGATAACACAAGTGGTGGCCGTTGGGCTGCCGGGGGTGATACGTACCTAACTTGGGGGTCGGAGCCATCCAATACAAATGTGGCTGCATTGCTTGACCCTGAAAAAGCATTACTTGCCAGGTACCTAAAGTCAGCCGATGTGTATAAATGCCCAGCTGATAAGTATCAGTCGCCGGCCAATCCAGGCCCACGCTGTCGCAGCATTACAATGAATTCTGCCGTAGGCGGTAACCTTGGGGGAGTAGGGACAGGTATTCCTGGTCGGGCGTATTTTGCAGCCCAAAAAATGAGCGAGCTTGTGTACCCCGGACCATCTCTGACATGGGTTACAGTTGATGAGCATCCGGATAGCATCAATGACGCTGTATTCCAGTCCAAGCCAGGCTACGCCCCGAAGGATGCTGTATGGCAAGATTTACCGGCTAGTTACCATAGTGGTGCGTGTGGATTTTCTTTTGCGGATGGACATTCTGAAATCAAAAAGTGGCGTGACCCGCGAACGGTCCGTCCGGTGAAGTTGCAGTTCAAGTGGTGGACAGGGGGTGTAGATATGTCAGTAAACGGCAGCCCGGATTACGCATGGTTCTGCGATCACATGCCGTGGCGGCCAGTTGGTCCGCAATAAGGGCAGCATGGCGCATTTGGCTGTGGGTATTTGGTACGTAAGGACTGGGCGTAATTGAAAGTCTGCTAAAAAAGGCGCGCAGTTACGACAAATACGCGGCTTTAGCGAACACAAGTTAGTTGGCGTGCGCAGGAAAATAGTCGGAAATAATTTAGTATGTCCATTTCTGCTGCAGAACTACATGTCAGCAGGATGCGGAAGTTTAGCGGCGGAAAGAGTTCAATTTAAGCGGTGGCGAAATTTGGTTCGAAAGCAGTAAACCTCAGACGCAATCGGAATTATGAAGTACGGAATGACAACCAAAAGTAACGTAGGTCGTTTCATTAACGAGTGTTCGCATGGTGTGAACCTGTGGCGTTGGTCTCGGCGAGTGCGGTCGTTTATGTGCGTTTTACCCAGCTTGGCGCTAATGCTATTGGCATGGGGTGCGACTAAAGCGGCTGGGGTCGAGATTAGAATGGTCGGGCAGCCAATTAGGGCAACCGTGCCGGTCAACTCCAGTACGTCCACAGTTGTTACAATTGTGTTTACTGTTACAACGAACGGGCTGACAACACTGGATCCAAGTGGCCAAAACTGGCTTTGTGATCCAGTGAATTTGAGCGCGACGTGCCCGGATAATCCTGCTGGACTCTCGTTCCAATTTACAGACCTGAACACTAACGTGATCACATCTTTTACGCCACCTCCTATTCCGACCACCAATGCAAGTGTGACGGTCACAAACCTATTGTGGGTCAACACCACCAACGTTCCTACGGGGACTTATGGATTCAGAGTCGAGGCAAGTGGGCCGGGTACAGGCCTGCTGCTTTTGACGGTGCAGTCGGCTTATATTTGGAGCGGCGGAGGCGGGCTAGAAAATACCGCCTGGTCAGATCCGGTAAACTGGGTGGGCGGTTATGTGCCGCCATCTGGGACAGGTGCTGAGGTTGTGTTTAGCGACGGTGGCGGTTTAACAAATGCCAGTACGAACATTGCCGTGACAATTTCGTCGGACGTAAACCTGGGGTCATTGCGACATGCAATTACAAGCGCAGATACACGACGGCATAACTTCCAGCTCAATCCTGGAGTGACACTGTGGATAACTGGACCTGAGGGATTTAGCGCCGGTATCCGCGATCGTTCGGATACATCGCAACAGTGGCAGTTGGCCTTTCTTGGGACGAATGCGTCCTTGGTGATAAGTAATCCGGTGGCAACTATACGGACGTTTTCAATCGAGAACCAAGCGTCACTGCTGCAGCTGGATCAGTTGGGGACTCTGGTTGCTAAGGTGTATAGTATCCATGTATCCGATTACCGGGCGTACCCGAACTGGACAAATCTGCAGGCCAACGGTTACGCGGATGCAGCGTTACCGAGGCGGATGCCGTGTGGCGATATTACGTTTGCCCGCACAAACGTTATTGTTTGTGGGTTCGAGGGTGATCCAGAGGACTGGACAAATCCGGCCGTTCGGTCGTATTCGTTCGTTCTCGGTCGGAATGCAAGCTATGGCACAACAGTTCGCAGGAACGTTCAGCTTGGCATTTCAAATTATTTCAGCCTGAACAGCATATGTTTGAATGGGTTCGGCACTGCTTTGGACCAGACAGCGGGTAAAGTACAGTTCCACACGAACTTTACGGCCGAGTACGGCGCGAGTAATTGCATTGTTGTTTTCCGTGGCACCAATGGCAATGATCGCGTGGCGATGTTTGCTATTGCAGACCACGCTACACCCGGTAGTTCGACCAGCTCAACCAAAGGTATAGTGGATTTGACTGGCGGCACAACAGATGCGCTTGTTGACAAGCTTTGGATTGCGCGCGATCGAACAAATGCAAATAACGGCTATGCAAGGGGCGAATTGTATGTTGGCAGAGGCATATTTGATTGTAACGAACTTATGCTAGGCTATCAGGGTAACGGTAACAATGCCGGCACAGGGGAGAATTATTGCCAAGGCGTTTTGGGGGTCTCAAACGGCGGTCTGTTCAGGGTTAACGATGTGATTCATCTGGGTTATACCACCGCTGATGAAACCAATAATAACGCTGCCGCTGCAAATGGTTACGGGCAGATTAATGTCAGTGCCGGTGCAACCTTGATTGCAAATGAGATTCGAGTGGGTGGCGTAACGAAGATATCTCGTCAAAACACCATTAGCGTGACAAGCGGTGGTAAGCTAATTATTTCGAACACTGTCGCTGGTGCGGACAAAAAGCTTGCCTCGCTTAGCTTAAGCGACGCTGCAATTACGGTTCATATCAAGGGGCTTGATCCAATTATTTACACAACAAACCTTTCGGCTACTACTCCGGCAAGCTCGATTAATGTGGCTTCCATCGAGAACATTGACTCATACCCCGTCACTATTCCGATCATTGTGTATGATAGCTGTAGCGCAGCCAATTTTGCAATTGGCAGACTGCCATCGGGTTTGGTTGGCAGCATCATGAATAATACGGCAACCAAGACAATCGAGCTTACGCTTACGACTAATGTGCCGAAGATATTGGTGTGGCGTGGTAACTTGAGCAGCGACTGGGACACAATGACTGCGAACTGGGTAACGCTTGAAGGAGGTGTGCAGACCAACTTTACCGATGGCGATTTCGTCGTGTTTGACGATACCGCGGTGCGTAAGAGCGTGAATATCGTGATGGACGTGCAGCCTGGGCAGTCTGCCGAGATCCCGGGTATATTGGTGAGTAACGCTACTGGTAGTTACACCTTCGATGGTTGGTCCCGGATCGTAGGCGGCACGCGCCTTGTAAAGGTTGGCGCCGGCTCGTTGACTTTCAATGCGCAATATGAGGGGTCAGTTGAACTCGCTGAAGGTGTGATGAGTGGTACCGGGACAGTCGGAACAACCATAGTACAAGGTGGTGCCAGGCTTGAATTTGGTGGCACGATTGAAGGCGGCGCAGTTATTGGTGGCGCAGCCAAGCTGCTTGCCGGCGGCCAAATTAACGGCCCGGTCACTGTGCAGACCGGCGGCTCGCTGACTAACCTCGGCACAATAGGCGGTACGTACACCCCGAGCACGATGTCAATGGAAGAGGGCAGTTTTCTTGAGAACTCGGCTTCGGGCGTAATCCACGTAGATTTGCCGTGGCCCGTGGCAACCAACGCCACTTTGGTCAACAACGGTGTAATACTCCTGACAGGTACTGGGACTGAAGCGTTGAACATTTACGGTACGCTCAAGGGCACGGGCTTGATCACCATTGGCAAAGAAGGTGCACAAGCAATCAATGAAGCGCGCGTGAACATTAACTCTGGCGGTCGGTTGCTCATTGGCAACACAGACGGCCAGATAGCAGGCATCGTAATAGCTACGCGGCTGGACTTCTTGCCTGGGTCGCAAATTGTATTTGACGTTAATCCTGCAGGCGGTAACGACGTCATCAGCAACAAGACATGGTATTACGGATTTTTCGAGATTGATGGAAAGGTGTGCTTCGGTCAGAACGCAAGTCAGGGCGGTACATTGTACATCAATCGCATTGGCAGCGCGCAGTTTAGTCCGGGCCAGACACTGTACCTGTTCGACAAGACAAATAATGCGCCCGAATTCACCATCCCGGGTTGGCCGCGTGTTATACCTGCGCCCGGCCCTGGCTTGGCATGGGACATATCAGACATGGTATCGAACCTGACGCTGCGCGTGGCTCTACCACCGGTGCTTGAACGTACGCTTGAGGGTGGCACAAACCTGGTATTTAGCTGGCCGACAAATTATCGTGGTTGGCGGTTGGAGTACCAGACGAATAGTCTTACTGTTGGACTCAGCACAAACTGGACGACCGTTGGTGGGTCATTTTTGACGAATTACGTGGTTGTTCCAGTTGGTCAAGGGTACACCAACTGGCCGCCGAACTCGACCATTTTCTATCGGTTGGCTCATCCGTAACAATGTAGGACCAAGCAGGGCGAGTTGAGCTGATAAAGTTGTGGCCCCGACCGCGCGGCGCGGTCGGGGTCTAATGTATAAAAACCTGGTGATTTTTGGCCAAATGATAATCCTGAACGCGACATGAAACTGCGATGTGACCCGAGACATTGGAAAACCGCTGCGTGCATTTTGCATGTGTGGGCGTTAACTGTGTTGGTTCAATATGCGGGCGAGGTTGGCCAGCCGACCGTGCCGGCATTTCCCGGTGCTGAAGGTGCAGGCGCGTTTACACCAGGCGGACGCGGCGGCAAGGTGTTTGTAGTGACAAACCTCGACGACGGTGGCCCGGGCAGTTTGCGCGAGGCAGTTGAAGCGACCGGCCCGCGCATTGTAGTGTTTGCTGTATCGGGCATCATAACCCTGAGCAACCGGCTTCAGATAAACAACCCGTATATCACAATTGCAGGCCAGACTGCACCCGGCGACGGTATCTGCATTCGGGGTGAGACAACCGAAATCAACACACACGACGTTGTAATTCGGTACTTGCGGTTCCGGCGCGGCAACCTGACCCGGCGCGATGATGCACTCGGTGGCTATCCGCTCCGGAACATCATCATTGACCATTGTTCGTTCAGTTGGGGCTTGGACGAGAACGTGTCGTTGTATCGGTGGATCGAGCGGACACCAGACGGCCAGATGAAAAAGCGGCCAGTTGAAAACATCACGATTCAATGGTGCATAGCAAGTGAAGCGCTTGACCTGAACAATCACGCTTTTGGTGGGACTTGGGGCGGTAAAAATGCGTCGTTCCATCACAACCTCTTTGCCTGTAACACAGGCCGCAACCCGAGCATTGGATACGGTGACCACGTTGATTTTCGGAACAATGTGATTTTCAACTGGCGGCATCGGACCATGGACGGTGGCGACGCAAGCTCGTGGATCAACGTCGTAGCCAACTACTACAAGCCGGGTCCGGCATGTAATCCGGGGGATGTGCGGTATCGAATCTGCCGGCCGCAGCATCTGAACATGTTCAGTGAAGCACCAGCACCCGGCAAATGGTATGTGGCAAACAACGTCGTTGAAGGTTACCCGGAAGTGACCGCAGACAATTGGAAAGGCGGTGTGCAGTTTGACGAGCCTGATATTGCGGCTGCAGGCGGAATTGAAAAGCTCATCGAGCGTGTTCGCGGGCTGGAACCGTTCCCAGCGCCACCAATTACCCAGCACACAGCACGTGAAGCATACGAGCTTGTGCTTGCGAAAGCAGGTGCCATTTTGCCAAAACGCGATGCTGTTGATGCGCGCATTGTGGAATTTATACGCACAGGCCGGCCGGTCGTGGGTAACAATGGCATCATCAAAACGCCGGATGAAGCCGGTGGTTGGCCGGTGTACAGGTCGAAACGCCCTTTGCGTGACACTGACCGCGACGGTATGCCAGATGCGTGGGAAAAGAAGTACGGGTTAAACCCGAACGACCCGTCCGATGCTGCGCTGGACAAAGACCGCGACGGATATACAAACATTGAAGAATGGCTTAACGGTACCGACCCAACTAAGTTCGTTGATTACACTAGGCCAGAAAACAACATCAACACGTTGCACTAACAGCTTGGCCAGTCGGTACGGTCACTGCCCGTTGCCAGTTGCACTCGGGCTGGTGCTGTATTTCTGGCTGAGCAGTGCGTTTGGTGCAGTTGCGTTTAAGGCGCCTGACAGGTCGGCATTGGCTGATTACGTCCAGCGCTTCAACGCAATAGATGATGAACGTGTCACCAACCACATCCCAAACGCACTGGCACTTGACTGGTTGGAACGGAACATTCCGTTGTTCCAGTGTCCGGATCAGCAGGTGGAGGAAATTTACTATTTCCGGTGGTGGACGTTTCGCAAGCACATCAAGCTCACAACAAACGGATTTGTTATCACAGAGTTTCTTACACCGGTCCGGCACGCAGGCGCGTTCAACACAATCAGTTGTGCCGCAGGTTTTCACATCGCTGAAGGACGCTGGTTGCGTGACGACCGTTACCTAAACGATTACGCGCTCTTTTGGGTGCGTGGCAACAACGGCAAACCGCAGCCGCATTTCCACAAGTACAGCAGTTGGTTTGCTGCGGCGGTTTGGGAACGGTACCTGGTCAATGGCGACGCGGCTTTCGTGACAAACCTGCTTGATGATCTGGTTGCGGATTACCGCGCCTGGGAAGCCGAACGTCAGCTCACCAACGGCCTGTTCTGGCAATATGACGTGCGTGATGGTATGGAAGAATCCATCTCAGGCTCGCGCACAAACAAAAACATACGCCCCACAATTAATAGTTACATGTTTGGCAATGCACGTGCCATTGCTGAAATTGCGCGCCTGGCAAACAGAGCCGAGCTTGCCGCCGAATTCAATGCCAAAGCCGCAGAACTGAGGCGGCTTGTGCAAACCCACCTCTGGGACAACACAGCCAAGTTTTTCAAGGTAGTGCTCGAGCGTGCGCCGGGTGAGCGATCTGCCGGATCGGTCGGATCCGTCGGATCGGTCGGGTCGGTCGGATCGGTCGGATCAAGGTTTTCCACTGCCCGTGAGGCCATCGGCTTCATCCCATGGATGTTTTGTCTGCCGGAACCGGGCAAGGGCTACGAGGCTGCCTGGGCTCAGTTGACTGACCCGCAAGGGTTCGGTGCGCCATTCGGTATTACAACCGCAGAACGCCGGCATCCGCTGTTCCGATCGCATGGTGTCGGCAAATGCGAGTGGGACGGCGCAGTCTGGCCGTTTGCTACAAGCCAAACGCTGTCTGCCCTGGCGAATGTGCTACGTTATTACCCCCAGACCGTGGTGACAATACGCGATTATTTCGATGCATTCCTAACTTACGTGCACAGCCAGTATGCAAATGCCAAACCCTACATTGGCGAGTATCTGGACGAGGTTACAGGCGATTGGATTAACGGCAGGGATGGCCGTAGCCGGTATTACAATCACTCGACCTTTGCCGATCTGCTCATCACAGGTGTAATTGGCCTGCGGCCACGGGCGGATAACATGGTCGAAGTTTGGCCGCTTTTGCCTCAAGAAACATGGGACTGGTTTTGCCTTGACCGCGTGAAATACCATGGGCGCATGCTTACCATTCTATGGGATAAGGACGGCTCGCGCTATGGGCGTGGTTCAGGCCTGTTCGTGCTGGCAGACGGCCAGGAAATCGCCCGCTCGGACAAACTCGAGCGGATTACGGCTAAATTGCCATGAGACCAGCACGCGCAATCTCAGCATTGGCATTTGCATGCGTTGCAAGTGTCGCATATGTCCCATTGCAGCTCGCTGCTGCAGCGTCAGCCCAGATTATTTCCCAGGGTCAAGATGGCTGGCTTGTGTATCACACGGACGCGCGCGGTAACCGCGTGCCGGATTTTTCCACGTGCGGTTACGCCAGCCAGGCGAGAGCGATCCCGGTTGCCCCCGTGCGTGTTGTTGTCGAACCCAAGCCGGGTGACAACACCGCCCGAATTCAAGCTGCGTTGGATTACGTTGGCAGCCTGCCACCCGACACCAACGGCCTGCGCGGCGCGGTGCTCCTGCTGAAAGGCCGGCACGAAGTTTTTGGTGGACTGCTAATAACAAACTCCGGTGTTATCTTGCGTGGTCAGGGGAACGGTGAAAACGGCACTATACTTGTGGCGGCGGGTCTTGACCGGCGAACCCTGATTCGCGTCGTGGGCCGGAAGGAGTGCAGTAGCCAGACCAATGCCAGTTGGCAGATCGCAGATGATTACGTGCCGGTGGGGGCCAAGAGCTTTCGCGTCCGGGATGCCGCTGGCCTTAAAGTGGGAGACTTAATCTGTGTCATTCGTCCAAGCACAGCAGCGTGGATCGAGCAGCTCGGTGCGGCTGATTTGGGTGGCGGAGTCGGTAGCGGTTGGAAACCAGGGACACGCGACATTACTTGGGTGCGCACGATTACCGGTATTGAAGGCAACGGCATTACCCTCGACGCGCCGGTGACCACTGCACTTGACGAACCCGGGGCGTTCATCAGTCGGATCAGTCGGATTGGTCGGATCACAAACATTGGCATCGAGAATCTCACGTTGGAATCGGCCTTTGACCCGGAGAATCCAAAGGACGAAAACCATTCGTGGTGCGCAATTACAATCGAACAGACTGCAGACGCGTGGGTGCGCCAGGTTACGTTCAAACACTTTGCAGGCTCGGCCGTGGCCATTTACGAGACGTCTCAGCGCGTCACGGTGCAGGATTGCCTTTCGCTCGAGCCGGTCTCTGAGATCGGCGGCTATCGGCGCCACACATTTTTCACAATTGGTCAGCAGACACTTTTTCTGCGTTGCTATGCCGAGCACGGACGACACGATTTCGCCGTCGGCCATTGCGCCGCCGGACCGAACGCATTCGTGCAGTGCGAAGCCAGTGAAGCACTCGGCGATAGCGGCCCAATCGAGAGTTGGGCAAGCGGTGTGCTTTACGACAACGTGGTCGTTGACGGTGATGCGTTGACGCTCGGTTTTCGCCCCGGTAATAACGCTGGCATTGGCTGGGCAGCGGCAAATTGCGTGCTTTGGAATTGCAGTGCGTCGGTGATCCGATGTTGGAACCCGCCCGGAGCACAGAACTGGTCGTTCGGTTCGTGGGGTGGTTTCGAAGGCGACGGAGTCTGGCGCAGCTCGAATGAATTTGTGTCACCGCACAGTTTGTTTGCTGCGCAAGTGAAAGACCGGCTTGGGACTGACGCCGCAGCACGGCTACAGCTCATGCCGCCGCCGGTGCCGGCTTCGAGTAACCCGTCAATCGAACAGGCGCAGGAACTTGCCGCTTTATCACACCGGCCTGCGCCACAGTTGCGCGATTACATTGCTGCGGCAGGTGAGCGTGACCCGATCCCATGCGAAGCAGGGGATGCAAAGCGAATTGACGAAATTGTGCACGCGCAACAATCAAAGATTGAAAATCCTAAATCGCGAATCTTGATCACCAACGGTTGGCTAACTGTAAACGGCAAGCTGTTGATTGGCGGGATTGGCAAGGTCGCCTGGTGGCGTGGCAGTATTCGACCGGCTGAGGCGGCATCGTTAGGGATTGCGTTGACGCGGTTCATGCCGGGTCGAATCGGACCCGGGTTCAGTGACGATCTAAACGAGGTTGCCGATGCATTGGTGGCAAGCGGCCAGGCTGCACTCGAGCATAATTACGGGCTTTGGTACGACCGTAGGCGCGATGATCATGAGCGCGTACGGCGCATGGACGGCGATGTGTTACCCCCGTTTTACGAGCAACCGTGGGCGCGGAGCGGCCAAGGCACAGCTTGGGACGGCCTAAGCAAATACGACCTGACCAAATTTAACCCGTGGTATTGGTCGCGCCTGCGCGAGTTTGCCGACATTTGCGGTGAGCGTGGGCTGGTGTTATTCCATCAAAACTATTTCCAGCACAACGTGCTCGAAGCAGGCGCGCACTGGGCGGATTTCCCCTGGCGCACAGCCAACAACATCAACCACACAGCTTTTCCCGAACCGCCACTGTACGCTGGTGGCAAACGGATTTTCATGGCTGAGCTGTTTTATGACGTGAACAATCCGGTGCGACGCGAGCTGCATCGGCGTTACATTCGCCAGTGCCTCGATAACTTCACAAACAATGCAAATGTAATCCAGTTTATCGGTGCCGAGTTCACCGGCCCGCTGCAGTTCATGCAGTTTTGGCTGGATACAATTGCGGAGTGGACCTCCGGGAGCCGAATTAAACCGCTTGTTGCACTTAGCGCTACAAAAGACGTCCAAGATGCCGTGCTGGCGGATCCAAAGCGCAGCAAGCTGGTTGATGTGATTGATTTCCGTTACTGGTGGCGCACGAGCAGGGGTGAATTTGCACCGCCGGGCGGTAAAAACCTTGCACCGCGCCAATTCGAGCGCCAGTGGGGTGGTGGCCGACCAACTGATACCGATCTGGCGGGCATGGCCGGCGAGTATCGGGCACGTTTCCCTGACAAGGCTGTCATATGCGATTTTGATTCAGCCGGCTGGGCATGGGTCTGTGCGGGTGGTTCACTGCCGCGCCTGCCGAGCACGACCGACCCGCGATTGTTGGTGGCCATTCCGCAAATGCGACCTTGGCACGAAGCTGCGCGGGATGGCTGCTGGGCGTTGCGGGAGGCTGGGAAACAGGTGCTGGTGTATCTTGGACACAACACGGAACTGGACTTGTCGAACGAAACCGGCTCGTTCCGGGTGATCGTGATTAACCCGCGAACCGGCGAATTAACCCCGGACCCGGACACGAGCGATCAACTTTCGTCGCATACGCGACAAAAGTTGATCAGGGCGGGCGGACGGGTGAAGTTGCCTGAGGCGGGCGTTATTTGGCTGGTGAAAGAATGAACGCGAAATCGTTTTCTGGCTTTGATTCTTGCTTTGACCGGAGTCTGAGCCGGCGCCGGTTTCTCCGTGAATCGGCGGCGGCGATCGCGACCGGATTGCTTTGGCCGGCTCGCAGTTTGGCCGGAGCCGAGCCGGCCGAACAGCAGCGTGCGGTCACGGGTTACCGATACAAAATTGCCGTGTGCGACTGGATGATCCTGAAGCGGCAGAAACTCGGTGCGTTTGCGTTGGCCAAAGAGATTGGCGCGGACGGCGTCGAGGTTGATATGGGCCCGCTAGGCGACCGTGAGACATTCGACAATCAACTTGCCAAAGCTGATGTTCAGGAACAGTTCCTCGATGAAGCACGCAGACTCGGCCTGGAGATTTGTTCACTGGCGATGTCGGGCTTTTACGCACAATCTTTTGCTGAGCGGCCCACAGTATTACGTATGGTGCGGGACTGCATTGACACAATGAAAGCGATGGGGGTCAAGATTGCTTTCCTGCCACTTGGCGTGCGCAGTGATCCGGCCAGGCATCCCGAGCTGCGGGCGGCGGTTGTGGAAAGGTTGAAAGCCGTTGGACTCGAAGCTGAGCGCGCATGCGTAACGATCGGGATAGAGACTGAACTGCCGGCTTTGGAGCAAATCCGGCTGCTCGATGAAGTCGGTTCACCCGCAGTGAAGGTTTACTACAACTTCGCCAATGCAATTCAGCATAACCGCGATTTGATTGCTGAACTGCGTGCGCTTGGGCGTGAGCGCGTCTGCCAGATTCATTGCACGAATCAGGACGGTGTGTGGCTCCAGGACGATCCGAAGATAGCCATGCCAAAGGTAAAGGAAACGTTGGATGAACTGGGCTGGTCCGGTTGGCTTGTGGTGGAACGGTCACGCGATGCAAAAGACCCGCGCAATGTGAAAAAGAATTTCGGTGCGAATGTGGCGTATTTAAAGTCGGTGTTTCAAAAGCCATGAAAAGAGTGAGATACCTGAGTGCAATTGTTTGTTTGGCTACAGCGTGTGCCGGAGCTGCATTGACCGGTGCCGAAACTGTTGAGCAGTGGGGTATATTCGAGCTTGTGCTTACCGGGCCGACCAATGGCAATCCGTTCACAGACGTGCATCTGGCGGCGCGGTTTACAAAGGACTTTGATCTGGTCGAGGTGCGCGGGTTTTATGACGGTGACGGCGTGTATCGTGTCCGGTTTATGCCCGAAAAACAGGGCGTCTGGAATTACACCACCATCAGCAGTGTGCCAGAACTGGATGGCAAAACTGGCCAGGTTACCGTTACTCCGCCTCGACCCGCCAACCACGGCCTGGTCAGAGTTACAAATGTGTACCATTTTGCGTATGCAGACGGCACACCGTTCAGGCCGCTTGGGACCACGTTGTATGCCTGGATACACCAGCCGGACCAGTTGCAGGAGCAAACGCTCAAGACACTCGCAACTGCGCCATTTAACAAGGTCCGCATGTGCGTGTTCCCGAAACGGTATTCGTGGAATACTAACGAGCCGGCTTTTTATCCGTTTGAAGGGCAGCGCGGACGTTTCGATTTCACCAGGTTTAACCCTATGTTTTTCCGGCACCTCGAGCGCCGCATATTGGACCTGCAAGAGCTTGGTATCGAAGTTGACCTGATCCTTTTCCACCCCTACGACGACGGCCACTGGGGTTTTGACCGAATGACGCCGACCGAAGACGACCGGTATTTGCGGTATATCGTGGCGCGTTTGGCTGCATTCCGGAACATCTGGTGGTCGCTCGCCAATGAGTGGGATTTCATGAAGCAGAAAACCGAGGCCGATTTCGTGCGCTTCGGCGAACTCATTTCACGCGAAGACCCGTACCATCACCTGCTCTCGGTTCATAACGGTACGGTGCTGTTTAACCATACTTTACCGTGGATTACGCACGCGAGCATCCAGAACGGCGCAGCGGTCGAAAGCACAGTAAGTGCGGAATTGTATCGAAGCGCGTACCGGAAACCGGTCGTTTACGATGAGATCAAGTACGAAGGCGACATACCAAAACGTTGGGGAAACCTGACGGCGGAAGAGCTGGTATTTAGGTTTTGGAACGCGACGGTTGCCGGCACATACGCCACGCATGGCGAGACCTACCTCAGCCCGGACGAAGTATTGTGGTGGAGCAAGGGTGGGGTGCTCAAAGGCCAAAGCCCGGCTCGGCTAGCGTTTTTGCGCAAGGTGCTCGAAGACGCGCCACCGGAAGGCATCGAACCAATTGATAAATGGCAAAACCCAGAGTTCGGCGGTCGGATTCCGGATTATTACCTGGTTTATCTGGGCAAGGCCGCGCCGACCGAATGGGAGTTCAAGCTGCCGCGTCGGCGCCAGGGACCTGCTGAGGGTATGCAATATACTGCTGAGGTGCTCGATACATGGAACATGACGGTTATGCCTGTATCCGGCACGTTCACGCTGGTGCGCCAGGGTGAATATTTCTTTGTGGACAAAGACATGCGCAAGATTCAGTTGCCAGGCAAACCGTACATGGCAATACGAATCAAGCGGGTGAAGGAATGATGATGCGAATTTGACGAACATTATGTGTGGGATTGATTCAACCCTTACAGGGTTGTGGATGAATTGGGCATTGTCACCAAGGGTAGCGCCGCGTCATTGGGCGCAACCTTGGGCTGAGGGATTGAATCCCTTCGGGATTCGTTACGCATGGGGGATTGGCTGTGCTGAAGCCTGCTGCGCACGCCGGGCGCACCCGGCGATTGATAAAACAATCCCAACGGGGTTGGATCACTCAGCCCGGGGTTGGCCGCGTAGGCGGGCTACCCCGGGACGCCGGATCGTAATTGAGACCAACCCTGAAAGGGTTAAATCGAGGTCGGATTCGATTGTGATTCAACCCTTACAGGGTAGTGGCAATTTTGGGTTACATCTACCCAAGGTAGCCCCGCGTTACGCGGTGCAACCTTGGGCTGAGGGATTGAATCCCTTCGGGATTCGGCCCCCATCTGGCATTGGCTGTGCCGGAGCTCGACAGGCGCACCCGCCGATTGATCAAACAATCCCAACGGGATTGAATCACTCAGCCCGGGGTTGGCCGCGTCAGCGGACTACCCCGGGTAACCGAACCGGCAATACCACCAACCCTGAAAGGGTTGGATCAGGGTCAGGCCCGAAGGTGATTCAACCCTTACAGGGTTGTGGCGATTTTGGGTTACATCTACCCAAGGTAGCCCCGCGTTACGCGGTGCAACCTTGGGCTGACCGATCGAATCCTTTCGGGATTCGCCACCGATGTTGCATTGGCTGCTTTCAGGGTTGTAATTCTTTTTTGCCGCACCTACCCAGGGTAGCGCGTTCCGCACAACCCTGGGCTGAAAGATTCAATCCCTTGGGGATTGTTTTGACCTGCCGGCGACGCGTTTTCGTGTGTGTGATCGGTCTCTTCGTGTGCCTGCGCGCTTTGTTATCGTCATCGCTTCCCGCTGCTGAAGCCTCGCTTGTTGAGACCGACACCCGCACCCATGCTGTGGTTCAACCGGTAAGGATGGGTGACGCGCGGTGGACGACCGGGTTTTGGGCGGATCGCTTCGAGTTGTGCCGTACACAAACAATTCCTGCGCTCGAGCGGATCATGGCTGGGACCAACTACTCACATTTCATCCGCAACTTCGAAATTGCAGCCGGACTGGCCGAAGGGCGGCATCGGGGTGCACCGTTCAATGACGGCGAGGTGTACAAGTGGATCGAAGCCGCAGCGGCAACGTTGGCAGTCGTGCCCGACCCAGACCTTGAAAAGCGGTTGGACGAAATAATCGCGCTGATTGCGCGTGCACAGCACCCGGACGGTTACATTCACACGCCGGTGCTCATCAGGCAGCGTCAGGGGGATACGAATGCTTTGCCGTTTGCCGACCGCAACAATTTCGAGTTGTACAATCTCGGCCATCTAATGCTGGCCGGGTGCGTGCATTACCGTGTCACCGGCAAAACGAACCTGCTGACAATTGCGCGTAAAGCTGCCGATTACTTGTGCACTGCATTCGAGCAGGTTACGCCTGAGGGTGCACGCGGATCGGTTTGCCCGTCGCATTTCATGGGGTTGATCGAGCTGTGCCGCGTCACAGGCAACACGCGTTATCTAGCGCTTGCACGCAAACTGTTCGACCTGCGTTTCCAAGTCGCCAATGGCAGCGACGAAAACCAGGACCGCCTTCCATTCGAGCATCAGACTGAACCTGTGGGCCACGCGGTGCGCGCGAATTATTTGTATGCAGGCGCAACGGATTTGTTTATCGAAACAGGCGACGAATTGCTCTGGCGGCCTTTGCCGACAATTTGGAGCAACCTTGTCCAGAAAAAAATGTATGTCACGGGCGGGTGCGGTGCGCTTTACGACGGTGCCTCGCCCGACGCTGCAAAGGATCAAAAGAGCATCAGCCGCGTGCACCAGGCCTATGGGCGGAACTATCAGTTGCCCAACATCACCGCGCACAACGAAACCTGCGCGAACATTGGTAACGTGCTGTGGAACTGGCGGATGTTCCTGGCCACGGGCGATGCACGGTTCATGGATATCGTGGAGCTGACCCTTTACAACAGCGTGCTGTCGGGGGTGAGCTTGGATGGCACGAACTTTTTCTACACTAACCCCTTGCGTGTGACCGAGCCGATGCCGGTCGAGCTGCGCTGGCCGCGTGTGCGTGTGCCGTTTCTCGGCTCTTTTTGTTGTCCACCGAACCTAGCGCGTACACTGGCGCACTCGCCCGAGTTCGCTTATGCGAAGTCGGACGGGGCAATCTGGGTAAACCTTTACGGCAGCAGCGAGCTTGCAACTGAGTTGGCAGGTGTTGGCAAGATCAGGCTGGCCCAAGAGACCGAATATCCTTGGAACGGTCGTGTGCGAATCAAAATTCACGAGTGCGGCACGAACGAGTTTGGGTTGAAACTGCGGATCCCGGGTTGGGCAAAGGCACCGATCCGGTTGCGTCTGAACCATCGGCCGGTCGAGCTTGCTTTGAGACCGGGTAGCTACGCCGAGTTACGCCGGGTGTGGCATGCGGGCGATTTTGTTGACCTGGACATCCCGATGCATGCCGAGCTGATCGAGGCAAACCCCCTTGTTGAGGAGACACTGAACCAGGTTGCAATCAAACGCGGCCCGATTGTGTACTGTCTTGAATCTGCAGATTTGCCCGATGGTGTGCATGTGACAGATGTGATTGTTCCTGCCGATATCGAGCTTCGCGCAAGGTACGACAGCCGTTTGCTTGGCGGTGTGGTTGTGTTGGACGCCACATTACTGGCCAAACCTGCCGGTGACTGGACCGGCCGACTTTACCGCGAGTTCAGCCCGCCGACACTCAGACCCGTCAATACAAAGCTCATCCCCTATGCACTCTGGGGTAATCGCGGACGAGGCGAGATGACGGTTTGGATGCCGGTTGCACATGCCCGGCCGTAATTGTGCGGTCAATTTCCAACCAAGTCTCTTGCAACTTTGATGCACGCTCGGAATCCGGCGGGTGCACGATTTGAACTCGCGGACTATAGCGATGCTCTGGGGTGCGGTGTGTCAAAGAGCGCTTGCTCAAGTCGAGTCAGATAGTCGGTCACGATGCCTCACTTGGGTTTTGCGCCGGCTTCTTTGATGGGCGTGTACAACACGACAGTATGTTGCTCGGCGTTGAACTGCAATTCGCCTTCCCACCGCAACAGCGGCGGAATGATTTTCTGAACCCTCTCAGGAGCATCTTCAAAATACACCACCTCCACAATGACCAACGTCAAAACGGCGTCCTGATCCTTTTTTAGGTCTTTTGCATCAACTGGCCACGGAAAGGCATAGACTTGCTTACACTCCGTCAGTACTTTTAACTGTTCCGCAATCGGCGCGACAGGAAACGCGTACATCGGTTCGATCGCGCGAGCGGTCAATGAAAACTTGTAGAGCTTCCCGCGAAAACCGAACCCTACCCACAGGCCGCCATAAAGTCCCTCAGCCACAACTGGATGCCCGTCAAGCGCTCGCCGGAAAAATACCTCCATTGATTTGACTCGCGGCGGATGCAACACTGGCCCGCCTTCAGTTTTGCGAAAATAGTAGTGAAGCCGCTCCTTGTCCGAGGTGCGCGCCAGGTCGGACTCTTTCAAGCCCAGAAATTTTGCGAACTCCAAACCCCGTTGCAGTGTCTCCTCCTCGGTTGGCCCAACCAGCGACCGGTCGGCTTTGTCATCTACAGCATCCATTCGTGTGTAGTGTATCCATCCCTGGGCTGGAATGATCGCAAGCGTGTGGTTGTTTTCCAGACTACCATAGTACCTGACACCCGGTGTGCCGAACACACCGTGCCGGCTGCCACGAAATGTCTGGGTCCGGTCCAACTCTGTGACTTCGAGCAATCGGTCTATAAATTCCTCTGAAAACTCGCGCGGCACAACCTTGAAAACCCTGACTTCCGCAGGTAGCGCTGCAGTTAGGACAGTCTGAGCCGGCACGATTTTTGGACAAAACTTTACCGGCTGACCCAAAAACAGCGCAGCGCATGCGCTACAGCCCGATCATGCGGTGCGCCGTGGCAAATGCCAACCCAACAGAAAAAGAAAATGACAACACCTGCTTTTTTCATGGCTCAATCATGGTGGTGAATACAACACAGGGTCGTCATAGTGGAGGTTCTCGGCACTACGCCCAGCCATCCTGAAATCGGCCTGGAACGGGTGCAGCCTGTCATTAAGCGTATATGCACCACCCTCTTGCCGTGCATCCCAGTAGAGATAACTCAGCCGGATTGTACCGACGTACCGCTTCTTGGCAACTTCATCATGAGTCCGCCTGCCCACCTGAATCCAGGCTCCGAAAATTAGTCATTGGCGTGCCAGTTATGCTTTCTGGACCGGAAGAGGCGAATGCGTGGATTCGGTTAGCACAACTACCGTATTGCATGTCAACCTAATGAACGCAACTCGGTCAGTGTGGTGCCTTCCTGAGTTATAGAGCGACCGCACGCTTCTGGAAGCGAGTGTCGGCCGGCAATTCGCAGGTAGGTTTGGCGTGACGTTAGGGCAGTACCGTGTGCACACTGTGCGCATGATTAAGCTGCGCCAGGTTATTCGGATTGTGGTAATGCTTTGCGCGGATGCAGGGTTTGCGGCGGCGACGTCGGCGGCGGACACCGGCGACATGCCCGTCTATCTTTTTGCCACGTTCAAAGAGCCGGAGCAGGACGGGCTGCGGTTTGCCTATAGTTTCGACGGTTATCACTGGAGCAATGTACCCGGGCTTTTTCTCAGGGCGCGCGTTGGAGGTGGGATAATGCGCGACCCGAGCATCTGCCGCGGCCCCGATGGCACATGGCATCTGGTTTGGACAGCGGCATGGCACGGCCATCGCGGGTTTGGGTACGCGCACAGCAAAGACCTTGTGCATTGGTCAGAACAAAAATTTATTCCTGTAATGGCTCACGAACCCGAGACGGTTAACGTATGGGCACCGGAATTGTTTTACGACGAGCGGGACGCACAGTTCATCATCTGCTGGGCTTCGACCATTCCGGGTCGGTTCCCAGACCATCTGGAACCGCGCACGAACAATCACAGACTCTATTACACCACAACACGCGATTTTGAAACGTTCGCAACTACGAGGCTTTTTTTCGAACCCGGGTTCAGCGTGATTGATGCTCAGATTCTGAAGGATGGCGACCGGTACGTGTTGTTGTTCAAGGATAACACGCGCCCGCAACGCAATATCCGGGTTGCGTTCGGCGATACACCGCTTGGTCCGTGGCGTGACATCTCGACAAATTTAACCGCAAATTTCACTGAAGGCCCCTGTGGGCTGAAGATCGGAGAAGACTGGTTGATTTACTTCGAGGCATATCGTGACAAGCGGTATTGCGCAATGAAAACACGCGATTTCAAGACGTTCACAGACGTGACCGATCAAATGGCTTTTCCTGCTGGCCTGAAACACGGCACAGCTTTTGTCGCCACAAAGAAAGACCTCGAGTACCTGTTCAAGGTCGGTACACAACAGGTTTGGAATGTGCGCTTACCCTGGGTGTCGCCTGTGTCGAAGGAAACAATCGAGCGTCGTCTTGCCGAAATTCACGCCGTTGCCAACCGTGGCCCCTTCAAGCCCGATTGGGCCTCGATCACGAACCTGTTCCGGCTGCCGCGCTGGTATCAGGACGCGAAATTCGGCCTGTTCATTCATTGGGGGGTATATTCGGTCCCGGCATTTGGCAGTGAATGGTACCCGCGCAACATGTACGTGCCCGGCACACCTGAGTTCGAGCATCACCTGGCCAACTACGGCCCGCAAGCGCGGTTCGGGTACAAAGATTTTATCCCGCTGTTCAAGGCTGAGAAGTTTGATCCGGCGGCATGGGCCAAGTTGTTCAAGGTAGCCGGCGCAAGATATGTTGTGCCCGTGGCCGAGCACCACGACGGATTCGCAATGTACAACAGCGATCTCACCGAATGGTGTGCGGCCAAAAAAGGGCCATGCAGGGATGTAATCGGTGAACTTGCGCGCGCCTGCAGTCGTACCGGGCTTGTGTTTGGCGCGTCTTCGCACCGTGCCGAACACTGGTTTTACTTCGACAACGGGTTGTATTTCGACTCGGACGTGCGCGATACGAACTACGCCAGCCTGTACGGCCCAGCCGGTAACAAACGCACCGCTGAAGCACAAGCTGAACCGCCCGATAAAGCGTTCCTCGATGATTGGCTGTTACGCGCCTGTGAGATAGTTGACAAGTACCGTCCGTCGCTGGTGTATTTCGACTGGTGGATTTGCCAGCCTGTGTTCCAGCCGTATCTGAAGATTTTTGCGGCCTACTATTACAACCGCGCAATCGAGTGGGGCAGGGAAGTGGCAATTAACTTCAAGGAATGGGAAGGTGTATCGTTCCCGCGCGGCTCAGGTGTGCTCGACATTGAACGCGGCGGCGCAACGGACATTCAACCTGTGCTGTGGCAAACGTGCACGTCGGTCTCAAGAAATTCGTGGGGGTACATAACAAACCATGTTTACAAGGACGTTGACGAGATCGTTGACGAACTGGTTGACGTTGTCAGCAAGAACGGCACGATGCTGTTGAACATCGGCCCGCGTGCGGACGGCACAATTCCCGAACACGAACAACATATGCTCCGCCAGATCGGCGCGTGGCTGAAGATCAACGGCGAGGCAATCTACAGTACACGCCCGTGGCGTGTATTTGGTGAAGGCCCAACCAGGCCTGTTGCTGGCCCGTTCACAGACAACCGCCGCCAACCATTTGCCGCCCAGGATATTCGGTTCACCACAAAAGGCAACACACTGTATGCAATTGCACTTGCCTGGCCGGCAGACCGCAAGTTGGTTGTTAAATCCCTCGGGACAAGTTCGAGCTACATCAAAGGCAAAGTGAAGCGGGTTACCTTGCTCGGGCACAAAGGCAGGCTTACGTGGGAACAAAAGCCGGAGGGCTTGGTTGTCGCGTTACCGGCTGAACCGCCATGCGAATTTGCGATTACACTTAAGATTGTTGGGTTAAACCTTGCCAACTAATCTGAATCGTTTTAACCATCGCTCACGTACTTGTGCACACAAACAACTTGTTACCTCCAAACGCGGCGTTGGATGTGGTTTGCCAAAAAGCGGCCGTGAGCATCGTTACGGGGTGAAACCAGATGAAACTACAACACGGATTTGTACTTTTGTACCAGCCGGACGCACACGGGACGGATAGCCCGGTGGGCTGTTCACATTTTCAGGTTATGAAGCGCACTGTGTATCACTGGCTAGCACATGAAAAATTGCGCTCAATGCGCTTGCCAGTTTGGCGCAACGTAGCAGTTCAGATGAGCGTCATTCTTACCATGTCAAGTTGCGCTGTGGCTGGACCCGACCTAAATCTTGCCGCACGAACAACACACACAGATGCAGCAGCACCGACTCGTGCGCAGTTGGTCCTTTGGTACAATCGGCCTGCAACACAGTGGGTTGAAGCACTCCCAATCGGCAACGGTCGGCTCGGTGCGATGGTTTTTGGTGGTGTACCGACCGAACGCATACAGTTCAATGAAGACACACTCTGGATTGGCGAACCACACGATTACTCGCGCCCGGGTGCAGTTGAGTACCTGCCGAAGATTCGTGAACTACTGTTTGCAGGCAAACAACGCGAAGCAGAGACACTTGCCATGGAAAACTTCATGAGCCTGCCATTGCGCCAGATGCCGTATCAACCGTTTGGCGACATTATCATTGAATTCCCGGGGCACGACACACCGGTGGATTACCTGCGTGCACTCGACCTGGACCAAGCGGTTGCAACCGTGCGCTATCGTGTAGGCGATGTCACGTTCGAACGGGAACTGTTCGCAAGCGCACCGGCGCAGGTAATTGTGGTGCAGCTCAAGTCAAGTCACCCCGGCAAATTACACTTTCGGTTGACCTTGAAGTGTCCGCACGCGAATTCAGTGGTTACAGCCGAGCGGGACGGAAAGGTTATCTTGCGCGGTCGGCTGCCTGACAGGTACACACGCGCAGGTGTCAGTTTCACTAACCCGTTGCAGTTCGAGGCGCAGCTTAACGCGCGGCTTGATGGGGGTTCACTCCGGGCCGCCGGCCAATGGATCGAAGTTACCAATGCAAATGCAGCCACGCTGGTGCTTGCAGCGGCCACGAGCTTTAAGAATTTTCAAGACGTCTCAGGCGATCCCGCTGCAAGGTGCAGTGGCGTTTTGGCAAAGGCAATTGACAAGTCGTTTTTGCAGTTGCGACGCGAGCACGTGGCCGATCACCAGCGTCTGTTCAGGCGTGTCGAGCTGTACCTTGGTGGTAGCGCACCAGTCGGTTTACCGACAGATGAACGGCTCAGACATGCAGCAGAGTCTGATGACCCTGTATTGGCTGCTTTGGTATTTCAGTACGGCAGGTACCTGTTGATTGCCAGCAGCCGGCCTGGCAGTCAACCGGCCAATTTACAGGGCATTTGGAACGACAGCATCAACCCGCCCTGGGAAAGCAAGTTCACGTGCAACATCAATACCGAGATGAACTACTGGCCGGCCACAGTGTGTAATTTGTTCGAGTGTCATCTGCCGTTGTTTGATGCAATTGATGAACTTGTGATTTCGGGCATGCGCACGGCGAAAAACCATTACGGTGCGCGTGGCTGGGTGTTGCACCATAATTTTGACCTGTGGCGCGGCACGGCACCAATCAACCACAGCAATCACGGCATCTGGGTGACTGGAGGTGCATGGCTGAGCCTGCATTTGTGGGAACAGTTTCTGTTCACTCAGGACAAACGGTTCCTCAAGGAACGCGCTTATCCGGTCATGCGGCAGGCAGCACTGTTTTTCTGTGATTTCCTCGTCGGGGACCCGAAAACGGGGTGGTTGATCAGTGGTCCCTCAAACTCACCCGAGCACGGCGGGCTTGTTATGGGCCCGACGATGGACCATCAGATTATCGGCGCATTGTTTGCCGCATGCGCTGAGGCAGCGCGACTTTTGCGGACCGACGCTGATTTTGCAGCCAAACTTGACATGTTACGCAGCCGCATTGCGCCGAATCAGATCGGGCGCCACGGCCAGTTGCAGGAATGGCTCGACGATATTGATGATCCGAACAACAAACATCGGCACGTGTCACATTTATGGGGTGTGTATCCGGGCAGCGAAATTACCTGGCGCACAACCGACCTGTTCAATGCGGCGCGGCAATCGCTGATTTATCGTGGTGACGAAGGCACCGGCTGGAGCATTGCATGGAAAATAAACCTTTGGGCGCGGTTCTTGGACGGGGACAGAGCGCACAGGTTGTTACGCAATCTCATCAGACCAGCAGCGGGTAATCAAGCCGGGTTGTACCCGAACCTGTTTGACGCGCATCCGCCGTTTCAAATTGACGGTAATTTCGGTGCCACAGCAGGCATAGCAGAGATGCTTGTGCAAAGTCACATACGCGAGCCGGACGGGCGGCACTTGATCCATCTGTTGCCTGCGTTGCCGAGTGCGTGGCCTGACGGTGATGTAAAAGGTCTGCGTGCGCGGGGCGGGTTTGAGGTTGATATACAGTGGTTGGCGGGAAAGCTTGTGTCCGCCACAATCAAGAGTCTGGCCGGCCAAAACGCGCGCGTCAGGTACGGGGACAATTACCGTGACATTTCACTGAAGCGCGGCGAGAGCATTCGTTTGGATGCAACGTTACAGGTTGTTCCTTTGCGCAAACCGTAGCGTGTGGTCTGTGTATGCAGTGGCGATTACGTAACTGACGAAAAGCTGATTCTGGAAGAAAAACCCGCCAACGTGTAATGCCGCCTGCACGAATGACGCGTACGTTTTGGTAAACGCAACGATGTTTCTGGCGGAACGCTGGCTGTGTTTTGACTACTTTGTCTCGACAGTGTATTCGACAGTGACTGTTGCTTTATAGATCAGCTCGCCAAATGCAGCAGGCATCTCCTCTGTACCCTCGGCTGTCTCGGTGATGTTTGGAGTGGAAACGCCCCGGCCCGAGTAACCCATCGTTCTTTTGTAACCCGCGCTTTCCGGCAAAGGCAATAGACCGGCTGGGCCTTCTGAGAATGCCTTGGGGGTTAATTTCACACCGAGTTTTTCCTCGAACAACCGCTTTTTGTCCGCGGCCTTGTCAATAGTCAGTGCAATTGCTTTTGCTTTCAGCTCATCCTTATTGGACGCCTCGAATTCGATGGTGTCGTAAAAGACCTCGGAAACCGAATCCACTAGGTTGGCCACGGCCTGGAACTTTTTTCGTCCTGCACCGTATTTTGACAATATTTTCGACCCTGTAACTCTTCGGTTTTTCGCGCAGCCACCCGTATTTGGGTGTTGAGGAAAACCGGGAAGCTTTTACTCGATCCGCCGGCAGGCCGCGCTCAGTCAGCGTCCGAAGCAACGCCGAACGAATTTCTTGATTTGCGCGTGCAGCTTCCTGCAACGACTTGTTTTCAGTGACCACTTTTAGCGAAACAATTGCCCGGTCTGCTGCTGATTTCAGTTCGGATTCGCCCGTGATACTCACTGTTTTGGGCAGGGTCGCCAAATACGCAGTCAGTTCTGCAGGTGAACCTTTCAGTTCCGGTTCCGCGCATAGCGTTACCGTGCAAAGACAAGCCGATATGATTGCAATTGGTTTCCACATGTTGTGCATTCTTTTTGAGTTGGGTGGTTTAGAATAATAGAACCTCGGAACATTCGCTCGAACAACACCGTTTCCCGAGCTTGTCCGACCAATGCATCCGACACGGCCCTTTTTCGGGATCCACAGCCAGACTTTTCCCGAAGCTATTGTCCAACGCGTGGGATGGTGCCGGATTCATACACTTGAAGAATACCCGGTTCAGACCGCAATGCAATTCCATTTGTTTGCGTCGAGTAAATCCGGTGGGACTTTAACAGAACCGGCTTCATGAGTTCTGTAGCGGCGGCCTGTCAGTGCCCGGTTCTGTTGCCCCCGCATTTGCGCGACTGTCGAAAACCTCTCATTCAATCTTTGCCGCAGTGAAGCAGAGGCGCGGAGCAAGGTAGGGCGTGGCCCGTCCCGCGTAAGATGCGGGACAGGATTGCGCGCCGCTGTCCATAGGCCAGAAAACACTCGGGGTGCAGCGGACTGCCCACCCTGCCTGAGATCAGATTTTGACGAAACGGCGCGCGCCCCTGCGGGGCGCAGTTTCACATGTGTCAGATGCGGTATGACGTTGAAGCCGTTCGGCTGTGATCGGGTCGAACGAAACCGGTGCTGAAGTACCGCACTCAAAAACATTGTGTATCGCCAGTGAGGCATTTGCAGGACTCAATTCTTCACCGCAGAGGCGCGCAGGGACGCGGAGTTAAGGTATGGCGCGCTCCCGCAGGCGCGGGACTGCGCGCCGGAGCTGGTCACACTGGCCCGGCTTTACGGCTTGAATCTGGTCCTCCGCGCTCTTACGAGCGCGGCTACGAGCTCCTGGTCCGTTGATGCCCGAAGCTCGTCGTTGATCCTGGACGCGGCGGGCAGAGGACTGCCCGCCCTACCAATGCAATTGTTACGGCGCGCGCCCCTCTGGGGCGCAGTTCCAAACTTTGGACGGTGTGGAAGTCATCTCTCCAATGCTTCAATCGAATCGGAAGCTGTGTTGGAGCACCGCACACCAAAACCTCTCGTCGAATTCTTCACCGCAGAAGCACAGAGCACGGTAGGGCGCGCACTCCTGTGCGCGCCGCCATGCACACGCGCGAAAACGTCCGGCGGGCAGAGGACTGCCCGCCCTACCGAATTTAGATCGGGTTTTGGCAAAGCAAAACCCTTCAGGAAAAACTGTAAGGCGCGGTCCCGCATCTGCGGGACCTGTGCCGCGAGAGTGCGGTTGCAAGGGAGCGCGCCCTACATTTCGTTCCGTTGTATTTTTTTGGCAATCTTGAAGGGTCGTGTTCCACATCGAGCAATTCAGGTTTTTCGATTTTGCTTTTGCTCACATGAAACCGCCGAGACGCAAAAGCGCGGGGAATTTGTAGTGCCAGTCCTGCGTTTGCATGGCTATCATCAGGTTTTTTGCAGCGGCGGTATGTGACCGCTTCAAGCCATGGGATTCATGGAATCGTTGCTGACAGAGCGCGCCGCAAGAAATCTGAATGACATTGTTAAACCAATTCCAGTGCTTCATCTGCGATTGGGGGTGATCGGAACAGGGAATCTCAATTTAAGTGCGGTGGATTGGCCCTGTGTTCCCCTGCAGGTCTAAGCACGGCAAGCGCAAGCCCGACCAGCAAGATTACCAGTGTACCAATCACGATGGTCAGAAAGCCGTGTAGAGGGCTACGCAGGTGGGCCAGTGAATCAGGCAGTTTCGGTGAAAATGTCATCCACGCAATTGCGAGCACGCCTGTTATCACACCGGCCAAGCCAGGTATGTTTTGTGCGCGTTTTGTGAGCTGACCGAGCAGGAACAAGCCGAGCATGCCGCCACTGAAAATGCTGGCTAGTTCCCACCACGTGTCCAACGCACTTTTGATGCGCATCATAGCCAGTGCCATGGCAATACCAGCCAAACCAACCACAAGGCTTGCAGCCCAGAGAAATCGCATTGCAGTTTGCTCAGGGGCGGTTGGGTTGAAGTATCGCTTGTAGATGTCGCATAGCAGCAGCGTTGCCGAGCAGTTGATGCTGCTTGAGATGGTGGATTGTGCGGCGGCGAAAACTGCCGCAATGACAAGCCCGGTCAACCCGATCGGCAACTGCGTTGCAATAAAGTACGGGAACACACTGTCCGGTTTGTCCGCAACAGTTTCGGGTAACAAGCCGGGTTTTGCAGTGTAGAACGCGAACAGGCCGGTGCCGATGAACAGGAACAAGGCCGAGATCGGCAGGTAAAGCAGGCCGCCTAACCAGACACTGTGTTTTGCTGCTTGGTCGGTTTTTGCTGTCTGGTACCGCTGTACGTAGCTTTGGTCTATGCCGAAATTTTGCAGGTTGATGAAGATGCCGTACAACAAGACGACCCAAAATGTTGACCGGGTCATGTCGAACTGCAGGCTGCCGAGGCTGAACTTGTTGTTGGCTGCGGCAATGTGAAACAACTGGGGCGGGCCATCTGGCAACCCAAACAACAGAATTACAACGCAACAGATTGAGCCTGCGATTAACACAATGCTCTGAACAACGTCTGTCCAGATCACGGCTTCCATCCCGCCCACAAGCGTATAGATAATGACCACTGTACCCGTGATCAGGATCAATGCCGGCACACTCCAACCTGTCAAGGGGGCAAGCGCAAGCGCTAGCAGGTACATTATTGTGCCCATGCGCGCAAGTTGTGTCAGCAGGTAACAGATGACCGCATACGTCCGTGCCCACGGGCCGAACCGTTGTTCGAGGTGTTCGTATGATGAAAGCGCGCCGGCACGGCGATAAAATGGGACGAAGAATTTTACTGCAACCCAGGCAGCAAGTGGTATTGCGAGGCTGAACACAAACGCGTTCCAGTTGCTCGAGAACGCCTTGCTAGGCAAAGCAAGGAACGTGATGCTGCTGACGTATGTGCCGAAGATGGAAAGTCCGGTTGCCCAGGCCGGCATCTTACGGCCTGCAGCCATGAACTGCTCTGTATTTTTGCTCTTGCGCCCGACCCACAAACCCAGAACGACAACACCGGCCATGTAAACGACCAGCACAATCAAATCAACGCTTCTGAGTTGTGGCACTGTAGTGGGAGCGACTCGTGGTTACGGTTAACGCAGTCCGTGCCTTTTGTTCAGCCCGGCCAGTTGCCATCGGTAATTGGCTTTAGCTTGAGTTTAGCAGGGTCAATGACAACGTGTTTGATCCGCAGCCGTTTCCATGTGTAGGTGATGTGGACCAGGCCGTCCCGGGTCTGAATGACCGCAGGATACGAGAACTGGCTGCCCTGTTCATTTTCAAGCACAAGAGCAGCGTGCCAGTGCACGCCGTCTTCCGAGACGGCCACATTAAGTGGGCTTCGACCTTTCGGTATAGGGTTATGGTTGTAAACAAGCAGGTGCCGACCGTCTCTGAGGGTGACGGCGTCTATGCCTGAGTTCGGATTCGGCAGGTCTGTCAGGCTCATTTTGCCCCATGTCTTGCCGTTGTCTTTGGACCAGAGTTGGAAAATTTTGCCCTGTCGCGTTCGCCCGAGTGCCTGCAGTTTGCCATCTGGATGAATGAGAATTGTAGGTTGGATTGCGGCGATTTCAGACGGGTCGTTCACCGGCGGTGAGCCCTGCCATGTTTTGCCCAGATCGCATGTCCGCTCGAAATGCACGCGCCAACCTGCGTGTTCTGTGCTGCTCGGGCACAGAATGTCGCCATTTGCGAGCTGGATCGGTTTGTTCTTGATCGGGCCAAGGATACCGTCGGGCAACCTGCGCGGTTCGGACCACGTCTCCCCGCAATTTGTCGAGGTCATAAGCATCCCCCACCATGTGCTCGGGCTGGGCCCGACTTTGTAAAACAACATCAGCGGACCGTTCTTGGGCTGAAACAATACAGGGTTCCAGCACGGGTACCGGTTGGTGTGGGACTCAACACCATTGGCAACCTCGACAGGCGCGGTCCATTCCCCACCAATTTGCCGCGACAGCCAGATGCCAACATCAGGATGTCGTTCATGCGGTCCGGCGAACCACGCAGCTACAAGGCCGGAGTCAGTCTCGGCGATTGTTGATGCATGGCATTCTGCAAAAGGCGCAGACTCGAAGATGAACTCGGCTTTCACAATTGCCGGGTCAGTACCGTAAAGTTGGCCGGCAACTGTCGCGATAACTGCCGTTGCCATGGCAACTGCGATGCCCTGAAAGTCCGGTCGGCGGGTTGCTGACCGGGACGATTTTTGCCGGTGCCACGGTTCCTGACACATTTGAGTTTTTGTGCACATTGGCGCAGTGCAAACCGTCGCCGACACATTAGCCGGTACACTCAGGTGTGTCGAGTGGACATGCTGAGACTACGGCGGCGGTCGGTTGCAGGCAGCAATCCGAGTGAATCGAGCACAGCGCGGACGCGATCGCGTTCAGCAGGTCCGAACCGACTCAGCGGTTCGGCCATGAAATCGTTGCAGATCCCAAGCAATGACAGTGCGCATTTGATACCTTTGACAGGCGCAGATGCGTTGTGGCTAATTGCATAAATTTTGCCCAGTTGATTCATGCGCTGCTGCAGTTTTTTTACTTTATCTTTTTGGCCTGCGTTGAACGCATTGAATAGGCCAACAAACAGCTCTGGGGCGATCAACGCGCCGCCTGTCACACCGCCATGTGCGCCAAGCTCGAGCGCTTGAACAAGCAGATTTTCCGCTCCCATCAATACCGACCAGTCAGGGCGCGCTTTTGCTTTTGCAAGAATTTGCCTGAAGTACGGGAGGTCGCCCGAGCTGTCTTTCATGCCGATGACCCTGTCAAGTTGCAACAGGCGTTCGACCGTGTCCGGTTCGAATTGTGTCTTAGTCATCATCGGTATGTTGTACAGGAACACCGGCAACGGCAGCTCAGGCACGAGTCGTTTGAAATACTCCAGTAATTCGGGTTGACCTGCCGGAAAATAGTAGGGCGCAGATGCTACCACTGCATCGGCACCTGCTTCAGCGGCAAACCGTGCCACGTTCACTGATTCAATAAACGCGGTGTCGGTGATCCCAACCAGCACGGGCCGACGACCTGCAACCTGCCGGCAAGTGCGTTTGATCACCTCACGCCGGAGCCTGTAACTGAGGCTGGGGGCCTCGCCGGTTGTGCCCAGGACAAATAAACCATGTACACCGCCGGCAATGATATGCTCGATGAGCCGTTCCAACCCCGCTATATCAAGCACGTCACGGTCACACAGCGGCGTGATTAAAGGCGGAATAATACCTGAGAGCGGCCGTTGTATCCGCGCATTTTCGGATATGGCCGGGTCCGGCTTATTTGGCTTGTGTTGCGGTCTTACCGCAGTTTTACGCTTCATTTGGTCAACCCTGTACCTGCGCTCGATGCTAGGTATTTACCCTCGAAGTTGGTCAGGACATCTTTTTCTTTGCCTCCTCGGGCAGGTCAATTTTTGTCGTGCCGACGTCTTTGATCTCGACTGTGGTTGTCCGGCTGATATCGCGTTCGTCGTCACCAAAAACTATCTTGCCTTCCAGCGAATAAACAAATTTTGTGAGCATGCCGTCTTTAACCCAGAACTTCACAGTGCCTTTGGCACCTTTAACCTCCGGTGTCCAACCGCCGGCGCGCGGGCGCCACACAAGTAATCCTTTTGCCCCTTCCTCAGTCAGCTCGCCCGAATACGCCTCGCCACTTTTTTCGAGCGACTTTGTTTTGCCGACCAGTTCTTCAGCTTGCACGGCAGGTGTCTTGAAATTGTCGAGCAAGCCGGCAACGAACATCGCCGGGCCGAATTCATCTGCACCCTCGGTTGCCTCAGCTTTAGACTGCCACACGCCGTCAGGATTTTTCACGGCCGCTTTATCGCCCTTGATGTAAAATTCCATCTTGTTTTCGTCAAAGGTTGTGATTGACATCCACGATAGGCCGTCCTTTTCGGTTTTACCTTCAGAAGGCCCGGGCCTGAACATGGCGGTTTCAGGCACTGTAACAGTCGTTTTCCAACTGTAATTGGGTTGTGCGGCGAGCTTTTTGGCTGCGTCGGCGACCTCGGTCTTTGGGTTTGTCTCGGCCGCAATCGCTGGCCAAGCAAGCAAAACCCCGATGCTGAGCAATGCAATTCGTTTCATTTGAACAGTTGATTTGTTTTTCGCTAGTTTCGACTGACTGGGCATAGTTTGATCCGCCGGGCATTGCATCGCAACTACAAAATGCGCGCAGGCGTTGGTCGTGCAGACCAGGCTTTTTGGTTTGGAACTTGTATTCCGCGCTCTTACGAGCGCGGCTACACCCATCTGCAGTGTTGTAGCGCCGGTCGTGACCGCCAGGTATCGTTGGCCCGCATCTGCAGGACTGTCTTGTTGCACCCCTGCTGGGAGAAAACAGACGGCGTTCGCAAGAACGCCGCTACAGAAGTTGTGGTACCGGCGCAGAAGGCCTGCGGCCAAGATGGCCGCGCGCCAAACCTGCCCAAAGGCGCAAAGGCGCAGAGAGTTGGTAGGGCGCGCAGTCCACTGCGCGCCGGTGTGGGTCGTGCAGGCCACGGCGTCTCAGCCGGAATCCTGC
>Ga0078972_1004930_pt1 | contig 35074 bp, 28 predicted proteins | sample YelNatPaOPGAMG01_FD_67568 | JGI IMG/M metagenome (GOLD analysis project Ga0078972, IMG submission 67568) | Hot spring thermophilic microbial communities from Obsidian Pool, Yellowstone National Park, USA - OP-RAMG-01 (SPADES assembly) (version 2) | ecosystem: Environmental > Aquatic > Thermal...
GATTAAGAAGGGCGTTAAAATTGGGAGTAATTAAACTAGACAACGCTACAAATCGCCCGTAATTTTCCTCAAAAATTAGGATATACCTGCTTCTTATTATATTAGGTAGAGATATGGGTAATGGACAGTTAAAAAATGGGAAAATGAAAGAAGAAGAAATTTTTTAACACCCCTCTTTTGAAATGCCGTGATGAACGATGTGAATTTTAAGGCATTAAAGAGGGGCAGGAGGAGATTTTATTAATACAAGAAAAGTAAAGCAAAAAAATTTACTTTATATTTTATAAAAACCTGCTATCACTGAGGGGTTACTTCAATTGTTGTTTTCTTATTGCTATTTGCTTTTTTTTGTTTTTTATTTTAGCCAATCAGCAACAAGCAATCACAAATCAACAATGCAGTTATAAATTTCATTTACAAAAACAAACTTTAATTATATAATAAAATAAAACAAAGAGGAATTTATGAACGAATATACGACAAAAATGTATTCAAATATACAGGTATTTTATATAAATGACGAAGAAGTTGCGCGCTGGTATTATAATCCGGACGGAACAATAAAAAAAGATGGTAAAAAAATTAATGGTATTGTCAGAATGTATTCTGAAAAAGGTGGTCTTTTATCAGAAATCACATATAAAAACAATGACCTTGATGGCCATTATCTATTATTTTCTGATAATGGTTTTTTAGAAGAAGAAGGTTCATTTAAAAAAAATAATTTAGATGGTCCTTTTAAACAATATAATGAAAATGGCTCATTAAAAATAGAAGGAATATACAGAAATGGTAAAAGAGAAGGTGTTTTTAGATTATATTATCCATCAGGCATTTTAGAAGAAGAAGAGAATTATAAAAACGGCATAATTGATGGAGAAGTAAAAAATTATACAGAAGATGGTAAATTAGAATCAAAATCTATTTATAAAAAAGGCAAACTTTTAAAAATAATTTATTATGATAAACAGGGAAATATTAAAAAAGAAGAAAAAATATAGGTGAGACAAATGCGTTATGCAATAATATCAGACATACATTCAAATTTAGAAGCATTAAATTCTGTCTTGGATTTTTTACAATCAAACCCGGTTGATAAAATAATTTCCTGTGGCGATATAGTTGGATATGGTCCTGCTCCAAAACAATGTATAAATAAATTATTAGAACTTAAAAATTTTATTTCAGTTATGGGAAATCATGATGCAGCAGTAATCAATAAAATTGATATTTCAAACTTTAATAATGACGCAAAAGAAGCAGTAAAAATAAACAAAAATCTTTTATCAGATAATGAATTAAATTATTTGAATTCTTTAAAAACATCTATTTCTGAAAATAATATTTTATTTGTTCATGGTTCTCCACGCGACCCTATAAATGAATATCTTTTTCTTTTAGAAAAATTTAATCAGGTTATGCCGCTTTTTAAAGAAAAAATCTGTTTTGTTGGACACACACATCATCCAATGATATTTGAAACAGATAATAATTCAAATTCAAACTTTTATCAGGAGGTTGACTTTTTAAAATTAGATGAAAATAAAAGATATATTATTAATGTCGGGTCTGTTGGGCAGCCAAGGGATAACAATCCACAGGCATGTCTTGTTTTTTTTGATACAAAACATTTAGCTGTATCTTATAAAAGATTGCCATATGATATAGAAAAGACACAGCAAAATATGGCAGAACTTAATATGCCAGAAAAATTAATACATAGATTATCTTTTGGAATGTAAAAAAATATTTATTTTTTTGAAAAATATGATATAATTTTTAAAAAATGGAGGTAGAAATATGAAATTAAAATTATTTGCTTTATTAACTTTTATTTTTTTATTCTTTGGTTTCACAGTTTATTCACAGATTGATGCCCCGGAGCCGGATGACTATGATTATTCATCTCATCAGGAAGAAAGCGATTACCTACAATCAGGCGAAGTTGAAAAAAAAGATACCGGTGAATTACTTGATTCTGGTATAGTAGAGGCAAAGCCAACAAAAACACCTATACCAACACCTACGCCAAAACCTGAGCCAACCCCAATTCCAACTGAAAAACCCAAACCCAAACCAACGCCAAAGCCCACAATAAAACCAACACCGATTCCACAACCAACTCCCGTTGTAATAAAAACTATAAAACCAGCTGAATTCCCAGCAATATCAATTACAAAAACATCAATACTTGAGTTAGCACAAAAGAAAAATTTATCAAACTTTTTTGGTCTTTTGTCACCGGAAAGAAAATTTAATTTAACATTACAAATTGAAAATGCCGGTCCTTCTGCAGCATATTATACTACCGCACAATTAAAAAGCGGACATCCAAGCATACTCATTGCAGAACCGGAAAAAGATTTAAAAACTGTTTTACAGGGTAGCCGTCTTGACCTTGTTTATAATATGGTAATACTTGCGAGTTATGATGGGGATTTAAAACTACCATTGACTTTAAAAATAAGTGCAAATGGAATGGAAAAAGAATTTCCTGTTGAAGTTTATATAGACGAATCAGTGCCATATATGCTATATGGAATAATTAGTTTAATTATTTTATTTATAATTATTTTAATAATAATTATTGTTAAATCTAGCAGAAAAGGTACAATAAAAAAAGGCAAGGACTACGATATTAATATATAATAACTAATTAAAGAAAATGAAATTCTTTTTATATATTATAACCTGTTTATCTTTTTAAAAGTAAATGGGGTAATATTTTATTAATAAAAATTTACAGGAGTAAATATATATGTTTCAATTTTTAACAAAAATATTTGGCACAAGAAACGAAAGAGAAATAAAAAAATATTATAAAACAGTTCAATTGATAAATGCACTTGAACCGGAAATGGAAAAATTATCAGATGAACAATTACGGGCAAAAACAGATGAGTTCAAACAAAGATACAAAAACGGTGAAACCCTTGATGATTTATTGGTAGAGGCATTTGCAGTAGTCAGAGAAGCATCAAAAAGGACATTAAAAATGCGTCACTTTGATGTTCAGTTAATTGGTGGAATGGTTTTACATCAAGGGAAAATTGCAGAAATGAAAACAGGAGAAGGAAAAACTCTTGTTGCAACTCTTGCTGTTTATTTAAATGCCTTAACAGACAACGGGGTTCATGTAATTACTGTAAATGATTATCTTGCAGAGCGCGATTCACTTGGCAAAGGAAATTTCAAAGGAATGGGAAATATTTATAATTTTCTTGGTTTAACTGTTGGCTGTATTAAAAATACATCAAAACACATTGAACGACAGCAGGCATATAATTGTGATGTCACTTATGGCACCTGCAATGAATTTGGATTTGATTATTTAAGAGATAATATGGCTGTTTATCCACAGGAAAGAGTTCAACGTAAATTAAATTATGCCATAATCGACGAAGTTGACTCAATTTTAATAGATGAGGCAAGAACACCACTTATTATTTCAGGTCCTGCAGAAGAATCAACTGAATTATATTATTTAATAGACAGAATCATACCAAAATTAATTAAAGATGTTGATTATCAGATAGATGAAAAGTTAAGGACCGCGACTTTAACAGAAGCAGGTATAGCAAAAGCAGAGAAACTCTTAAATATTCCCAATTTATATGACCCAAAAAACATAGAAACAATTCATCATATAGACCAGGCATTAAAAGCACATACGCTTTTTAAAAGAGATAAAGATTACATAATAAAAGACGGACAGGTTATTATAGTTGATGAGTTTACAGGCAGATTAATGCCTGGACGCAGATGGTCAGATGGGCTTCATCAGGCAATAGAAGCAAAAGAAAGAGTAAAAATAGAACGGGAAAACCAGACACTTGCAACAATAACACTACAAAACTATTTTAGAATGTATAAAAAACTTGCCGGTATGACAGGAACAGCAATGACAGAAGCAGAAGAATTTTGGCAGATTTATAAACTTGATGTTATTTCTGTTCCAACAAATAAACCAATGATACGTATTGATAACCCTGATGTTGTTTATAAAACAGAAAAAGGTAAATTTAAAGCAATTGTAAATGATATATGCGAAAAATATAAAAAGGGACAGCCGGTTTTAGTTGGAACAACTTCTATTGAAAAAAATGAAAGATTAAGTGAAATGTTAAATAAAAAAGGAATACCTCATAATCTTTTAAATGCCAAAAATCATGAAAAAGAAGCTGAAATAATTGCTATGGCAGGCCAGAAATTTGCTGTTACTGTTGCAACTAATATGGCAGGCCGTGGAACTGATATAGTTTTAGGTGAAGGTGTAAAAGAATTAGGCGGATTGTATGTTTTGGGAACAGAGCGCCATGAAGCAAGACGAATAGATAACCAGCTGCGCGGACGTTCAGGCAGACAGGGGGATCCCGGGGAGTCAAGATTTTATGTCTCTTTGGAAGATGATTTAATGCGTATTTTTGGCTCTGAAAAAATAAAGGGTTTAATGGATAAAATGGGTATGTCAGAAGAAGACAGAGTTGAGCATCCCTGGATTACTTCTGCCATAGAGCGCTCACAAAAAGCAGTTGAAGCGCATAACTTTTCAATAAGAAAACATTTACTTGAATATGATGATGTTTTGAATAACCAGCGTTCTGTAATTTATGCAAAACGTCTTGATATTTTAGAAGGAAAAAATTTAAAAGATAGTATCATTGAAATGTTAGGTGAAGTTATAAAAGATATAATATTTGATATTGCACCTGAAAAAACATATCCGGAGGAATGGGATTTTGATGGACTTAAATTAAAATTAAACAGTTATTTTGGTTTAAAATACGAAGTAAATAAAGAAAAATCTGATTTAATGCATTTAACAAGGGAAATATTAGAAAACGATATTTATGAAACATTAAAAAAAGAATATGAATTAAAAGAAAGCAAAATTGGTTCTGAATTAATGAGAGAAATAGAAAGAAATATAATGCTGCAGGTCATTGATTCAAAATGGCGTGAACATCTTTATTCTATGGACCATTTAAAAGAAGGTATAGGTCTGCGCGCTTATGCTCATAAGGACCCATTACTTGAATACAAAAAAGAAGGGTTTGAACTTTTTCAAAGAATGATTGTTGAAATGGAACACGAAGTAATCCAATTTTTATTTAAAGTGCAGGTAATAAGTGAAGAACAATTAACAAGAAAAAGATATGCGCAGGAAATGAAAGAATCAAGACCTGTTTTTGTAATTCCCAAAGCAGCAGAAGCACCCACATCATTAGCAGAAAGAGAAATGTATACAAACTCACCGGATGGCGCACCAAAAGTTGAAACCTATAAAAGGGAACAGCCAAAAATAGGAAGAAATGATCCCTGCCCATGCGGTTCTGGTAAAAAATATAAAAAGTGCTGCGGTAAAAATCAATAATAACCTTTTTCTAATTCATAATAATTTCTGCCAGAAATCTGGCAACAAGCCAGTTTTTTAACGCATTTTAAATAAAAAAGTGTTGATTTTATTAATCTTTTTTAATGGCACACCTATTGCTTTATAAAATAATAAACTTATATCAGGAGGTGCAAGATGAATAAAATTAAAAAAACATTATTAGTAATCGGAATGGTATTAATTATGATTATGCCTGTTTTAGCTGAGCAGAGTATTTTAGATTCAGTTGCTGTTATTACAGACCACAGTGGAACAGCACTGGTATTTTCTAATGATAAATGGAAACCAGCAGAAATTAATATGCCTATTTACGAAGGTGATGGTTTGAGGACAAAATCAGACAGTTCTCTTGAAATTACTTTTGATGATGCCACGATTATCAAATTAGGGCCAAATACTGATTTAAAATTATCAGCATTGAAAAGAAATCAAAATGTTGCAACTACTGTATTTTCTCTTATAAAAGGCAAATTTCTTGCAATTGTTGATAAACTAAAAAATACTGACTCAAGGTTTGAAGTTCATACAAAAATGGCAATAGCAGCAGTAAAAGGAACTGAATTTGCAATAACTGCTGATGATTCAGAAACAAACTTAGGGGTATTTGAAGGAGCTGTTGAATTCAAAGGAGAAAAAGGAAAAGTTTTAGTTGGTGCTGATAATGAATCAACTGTTTTAGGGGATTTACACAGGAAAAAAGATAAAGTTGGTGTACCAGAAAAACCTAAAAAACTAATCAAACTGGCATATTTTAAAGTAGAAATTGAAAAAATGCGTGAAGAAATTAAAATAATAAGAGAATTAAAACAAAAAGGAAATGATGAAGTTATTCAGTATCGTATAAAAAAGAAATTACAGAAACAGGGAAAAGTAACAGGTGAATCAGATACACAAATTACAATTGGCGGCACAAATGAAAATACAGGTAAAATCAAAGAAAAAGTCCAGCAAATACTAAAAAACAAATTAAGAAAAGAACTTTATAATGAAAAATCACATGCATACAGGGATTTAAAATTCATTAACGAAGAAATGAAGGCAGATGTCCATCTCGGTAAAACAATGACAGATGTTCATGGCAATAGAATAAGAATGGAAGAGTTTATTTACAGGCCAGCTGCAAATCAGGTTAATTTATTATCACTTACTCTTCGCGAAGGACGTCTTGATTATTTAAAAGGTGAAAATATTTTTGTAAATGCAATTGATGATGATATTGCCTGGAGTGAATGGAAAAGAATGTGGCAAAAAGAATGGTATTATGTTGCACCAAGAAATTACCTTAAAGAACAAAGAATAGTTTTATCAAATGTAAATGATTGGGTATTTACTGGCGTGCTTTATGCACCAATATTATGGAGTAATGCCGGTACAGCTGCTCCAACATTATGGAAACTATTAAAGCACACTGAAATTCTTGCCTTTACCAAAGCAGGCGCACCAAGCGAGCCGGTTGGCGATATGACTGTTGCCAATTTTATTATTAATCCAGATAACCATCAGTATGTCCGTGAGCACAGAATATATGGAGGGGCAGATGCTCAAGGCAATCAACAAGTATTTAAAGGAATTTTGGATAAAACATACAATTCAACTACTGAATATCAATCTGTTGTAGATTATTGGTATATAGAAAATATTGTACCAGGAAATTCTGAATATGACCAGATAAAAATGGTTTATAAAGAATTAGCAATGAGTGAATATTCAAATATCCAACCAATAGAAATACCATATTCAGAAAAAAATGAAAGTTTATTTGATTTAAATAAACTTGCAATGAGACACACAAGATACTATAACGATGGTTCAAATCTTTCACTTGGTGTTGTTTTGATTGATGATTATGGGTTTATTCAGGAATTGCCAAAGCCAAATGCAAGTGCACTTGATAAAGCAATATGGTTAATTGACGTTGTTTTAAATACAAATGTGGAATTAATTGTAAAATCAAATCAATTTGCTGATAAAAAAATGGGTATAGACGTTGTTTCAAAAATGCTCTGGTGGATAATGTTAAATCCACAGAATAAAGATAATAAAACACCTGAACAAGAAGTTTACGGTGATCCAAGTTTATATAAAGACCCTGTAGCAGTAGCAACAGTTGGCCCATAATATTACTATACTCCCTCACCAAAAAGCGCCTGAAGAAATTTTTCAGGCGCTTTTTTAATACCTTAAAATATGCAATGGGAAGGCAATCAACTGTGATTGTGAATAATATAAAAAAATTTTTTATTATGTCATTCCGGCCCATAAATAAATCAAAAATAAACTCAAGCAGGAATCCATAAATTTAATAAAAGCAAAAACAAGAGAGCGAGAATTGAGATTATATGTAGGGGCGACCCTATGTGGTCGCCCGAAAAAGACAATCGGCAAATGGCAATTGATTAAAATTTCCTCTACCCTGCGGCTGTCCATTACCCATAAGTATCAAGAAGCAGGTATACCACTGATTTTTTCGTAAAAAACGGTTGAGGAAAAGTCGGGCAAAGAATTTGGAGCCAAAATTAGGCGAAGCTTACGCAACATCCCTTAGATGGCATTAAGAAGGGCGTTAAAATTGGGAGTAAGTAAACTAGACAACACTGCGAACTACCCGTAATTTTCCTTAAAAATCAGGATATACCTGCTTCTTATTAAAAAAAAAGATATAGGTAATGGACAGCTTTGCAAAAGGGGGAGATAAAAGATACCTCTCTTTCGTAAAGAGAGGACAGGGGAGATTTAAAAATACATTGCCGATTGTTGGTTGTTGATTGCCAATTGAAAAAAAACTGGATTCCTGCTGGAGTTTACCCCTGAGAAATCAGGGGCAGGAATGACAAGAGAGCAAGAGAGCGAGATTAGAGCGACAGCGAGAATTGAGATTATCTGTAGAGGCGACCCTGTGTGGTCGCCCGAAAATTAAAAAATGTAGAGACAGATCTCTGTCCCTGTCTCAAGGAAACAAGACGAGGATGTGATTATGACGAAAGAACGAAAAACGAGATAGCGGTGGAACGCTGTCTCTACGAAGATCGGTTTTTATTTTAATTTTGGTAATTAATTGTTTTTGTAGGCGCAAGATTTATCTTGCGGAAAAATGAAAATACAAAAACCAACACCATAAAAACAAAAAACGAAAAACAATGCAGGCTAAAGCCTACGGCTACAAGGACAGAAAACAAAACATCGCAGGTTGAAACCAGCGGCTACAAAGACAAGGATAAAAATAAATTTGAAGATTCCAGATTAGAAGATTTAACATTCGTTTTATTAGCGGAATCATAATTTAATTGACCTGATAATTTTTATATTATATAATAAAAAAAACAAAAAGGAGTGTGATAAATAAATGAAAAAAAATATAATAATTATGTTACTTTTTTTACCTTTTTTAATAAATGCAATGGATTTTATCCCAGGCCTTGATTTAAATGGTTCCATAACATATCCGACAATACTCACAAACGAATCTTCAGAACTTGATAAAAAAATAGGTGCAGAAGCAGGGCTTGCAGGTTCATTTATGTTAAATACTGACTTTTTACCGCAGTTATGGCTAATACCAACAATTACACTTAATTATTCATCAACAGCACAGCCATTAAATGTTGATGACCAAAAATTTTTATTCAGTCAATGGCTTGATATTTATTTTTCAGGTGGTTTTAATTATGATATTCTGGATAATTTTCAATTTCGTATACGTGGTTTTTATCGTCTTGACTATGCTCAACAAACAATGGATGAAAAACTGGGCAAGGGGCTTTATGATTACATTGATACAGGATTTTACGCAGAAACATACTTTAAAATAGATATAACATCATATCCGGTAGAAACAACCGTTGGATTTAAATATATTGATAAAAAATTTCCAAATTATGAATCATTATCATCAATGGTTAACCCTGATACAATTGGCGGCACATTAAACGCTGCTGCTAAAAAGGAGAAAGATAATTTAACATACAGTTTTTACATTTCAAATGAAATAAAATTAGGTGATTCCGGCTGGATGGCACTAATTTCTTTTAATTATGATTATATGCCTTATTTAGAACAACGCATAATTTCACAGATAGGGGAATTAACTGATGCAAAAAGAATAGATAGATTTGCAACACTTGATATTAATTTGCCATATTACAAAGATGCAATATCAGGTATGGAAGTTGGTTACAGTTTAACTGTAAAAACAACGGATCAGAATTATTATGACAGTTTAGAAAATTTAGACCCAGGTGATGATGTTTTTACATCAAATTATTACAGTTATATTGACCATATTATTAAATTATCATTAACTTATGAATTCCCATTTGAATTATTTACAAAATATAAACCGGCAGCAGTATTTGGTTTTTCTTATGATACCCTTAATTACACTGACCGTATGGCAAAGTTGCAGGACGGCACATATTCAAAAGAAAAACAGCAGGAAAACAATTACAAATTATCATTTGACATAAAACAAAATATAACTGATTACTGGAATTATTATTTAAACACAACATTTATAAGATACTTATCAAATATGAAATGGGAAGCATACGGAACATACAATTACACATATCTGACTATTTCATTAGGAACTGCAATTAGTTTCTGATAGAAATAATGAAATATAAAAAAATTTTTAAGTGGGAATTGTTTTCGGGGATTTCTGTTATTTTAATAATAAGTTTTGTTTTTTTCAATTTTTTTGTATATGGATTTTTCTTGAATCTACTGGATAAAGAATTAAATAACAGATTGCAATTAATATCTGACGAATTACAATCAAATATAGATGATATTGTATTTACTTTTACATCTGCTGAAAAATATAGTAAGTTATATGAAAAATATTTAAATATTCTTGAAAATACAAAAAAAAGATGGTCTGTTGATACTGTATTATTAAACTTACGATGGCAGAACTGTATTTCAACAATTCCAGAATATAAATATTTCAGTCCTGATTTTTTATCCATAAATATAAATAATATAACTTATTTTGAAAATGGAATTCCGGTAAAGGAGTATATCCAGCCATTTAAAAAAAATAATATTATAAAAGGTTACATATATATGAAGATGAAAGGAAATATTTTACAGCAGTTTATATCAATTAAAAAAAATCAATATTTAATTTTTTTGATAATATTTATTTTTGCTTTGATTATTTCTTTTGTTTTTTCTTATTTATTCACAAAAAGAATTGATAACACCATAACAATAATGGAAAAAATTTCACGCGGTGAAAACAAAACAATAACTGTAAGCTGGTTTGATGAATTTTCATATCTTCAGGAACAGATAAATAAAATGGTTTTAAATCTTAAAGAACTACAGGAACAAAGAACAAAAGAAATACAACTTGTGGCAATGGGACTTGCACACGAAATAAAAAATCCTATTGCAGCAATATATAATTTAATAGAAATTATCCAGAAAAAACCTGATGATAATAAAAATATAGAAAGATTAAACAATATAAAACAAGAAATAATGCGACTAAATTCAATCACAGACAAATTTATTCATTTTGCAAAAGAAGATAATTTGATAAAAGAAAAAGTCCAGTTAAAATCATTTTTTAAATTTATATCAGAGCAATTTGATATAAATGTTATTTATAAAAATATAAACGAAAGTCAGATAATTGAAATTGATACAATACTGATGGAGCGGGCTTTTAAAAATCTTATAAAGAATTCTTATGAAGCAGGTGCAAAGAATATTGATATTATAATAGAAAAAAATGAAAAATTTTTATCTATATGTTTAATAGATGATGCCAAATTAATACCTGATGATATTAAAGATAAGATATTTATACCTTTTTTCACAACAAAACAAACTGGTATGGGAATAGGTCTTGCAATTACCAAAAACATTATAGAAAAACATAATGGAAAAATTGAATATAAATCACTGGAAAACAAAAACAGATTTGAGATAATAATACCAATTGAAAAAATATTTATAAATGAGGAAATCATATAAATGTATAAAATTTTAATAGTTGAAGATGAAAAAAACATAAGAGAATCAATAGATACTGCCTTAAGTGACAAATATGACATAAAAACCGCCTCTTCCGGTAATGAAGCATTAAATTTAATTACAAAAGAATATTTTGATTTATTAATTACAGATATTCGTATGCCGGGTATAAGTGGTCTGGAATTAGTTAAAGAATTTAAAAAAATATATCCTGATAGTCCTGTCATAGTAATTACTGCTTTTACATCCATACAATCCGCGGTGGAAGCAATGAAAGCAGGTGCATCTGAATATGTGCCCAAACCTTTTTCACTTGAAGAAATTGAAATTAAAGTAAAAAATCTGTTAAATTCCAAAAAAATAACAGAAGAAAAAAATTTTTATGAAAAAGAAAAAGAAAATATATTTGGAGAAATAATTGGTAAAAGTCATGAAATTGAAAAAATCAAAGAAGCAATCAAAAAAGTTGCAAAGAATGATACAACTGTCTTAATAACCGGCGAGACCGGAACAGGCAAAGAACTCATAGCATGGACAATCCATAAATTAAGTAATAAAATTGGACCATTTGTTCCTGTTCATTGCGCTGCTTATGCAAAAGGTGTAATTGAATCAGAATTATTTGGCCATGAAAAAGGTGCATTTACAGGCGCAGACAGGCAGAGAAAAGGTAAAATTGAAATTGCAGAAAATGGCACATTGTTTTTGGATGAACTTGGCGATATTCCATTGGATATTCAGGTAAAATTATTACGCGTTTTGGAAAACAGGACTTTTGAAAGGGTAGGAGGGAATAAACAAATAATTACTAATTGCAGAATTATATGTGCAACAAACAAAAATTTAAATGATATGGTAAAACAGTCCACTTTCAGAGAAGATTTATATTATAGAGTAAATGTTTTCCCAATACATATACCACCTTTACGTGAAAGAAAAGAAGATATACTATTATTGGCTGAATATTTTATGAAAAAACATAATACAAATTTAAAGATTATTAATAATGACTTACTTTTAAATTATAACTGGCCAGGAAATGTCCGTGAACTTCAAAACATAATTGAAAGGGCAATAATATTATCTGATAAAGAATTTTTAAGAATTGATTTGGCTATGGGTAATTTAGCAACAAATAAATATAATATAAATAATTTTGATAAAAATATGGGGTTAGAAAAAATACTTGAAGATATAGAAAAAGATATCATAATAAAAACATTAAAAGAAAATAATTTCAGTCAGACACAAACTGCAAAAGCTTTAAAAATCAACAGAACGACTTTACAATATAAAATGCAAAAATATAAAATAAAGGAAATTAATAATGAACAATAAATTTTTTGTTTTTATAGCTATTTTTATATTATATTTATATATATTTATTCAACCGGATAATTATAACTTAAACGATTTAAAATTTATTGTTGATAAACATATTAATAATTCAAAAAAAATAAATGAATTAGAACAAAAACTATTAAATTATAAATTTACATCATCCAATGAATTTTTTAATATTATCAATAGAAAAAACATTGAAAAAAACATTCAGAAACGTAATCAGATAATAAAAGAAATCAATAACTTAACTACTGAAAATGAAAAATATTATAATGATTTAATAAAATTTTATAATTTATTATATGCTGATATAAAGGATAATTATAATAATCAAATTTTTATGTTTATAATTAATTATATTGATAATTTAAAACTTGATTTTTTTAAAAAACTTATTTCTTTAAGCCCTGATGAGATTAAAAGATTAAATAATGAAAAGAAAAATGATATTTTAAAATCAAAATATCAATATCAGGAATATATTGTCAAGGACCTTACTATTTTTATAAAAAATCTTAAAATTAAGCAGGATTTATATAAAATTAACCATAATATTGAAATTTACAGGGAATTGACCAATAATATTAAGTTATTGGATAATATCCTTGATACTTTTAATACATCTCAAAATATTATAAAGAATTATATAAAATAACAATTAATAAGGATTATTAATCATAATAAGGAAAATTTAACCTTGGATAGTTATCTTAAATAAATCAAATACAACTTACTTCGTATAATGTATCTTATGTAAACTAATATATATAAAAAAATTTATTTATATTAAAATAAAAACACATTAAAGTAATGCTATTAAAGTATTAATAAAATTTTATATTATTTACATAAAATAATTTAATTAAAGTGTTTGTTTAAATTAATCTTAAATACTTCTCTTTTATAATATATGCAATGTGAAACATATATATTGATGTTTAAAAATCAAATAGGCAAATATAATTTATATATAATGTATGCAATAATTGTCTTAATATATTAAAAATATAATAAAAATCAGATAATATTGAATAAAATATATATTATATAATAAATATACATAAAATATATTATGTGTATTAAATCATAATTAGTTTAATTGTAAACTGGTCAAAAAAATTAAAAAAAAACAATTATATATACAAATTTTTTATAAAAAAAAACAAGTGTAATTATATTAAAAAATTGAAATTTTTGATTTAAACGCAAATATGAAAGAATTTGGATAATTTGTTAGATATATTAAACATTTGAAATTATTCCAAATTTAATAAAAATGTATAAAAAAAATTTTATTTGTTTTTTATATTAACCTGTCTTTACCTGATATAAATATAACTATTTTATTGTTAACACCCATTGTTGACCGCCATATAGTTGACTTCTACCCCTTTCTCATTATAATCTGTGCCCTATGCCCCATCTTGTATTTTTAATTTCAGTTCCCCTTCTTAATTCTAAAAACTGTATTTTACAAAAGAAACATATATAAATGAATTAATATTCAATTGATTAAATTCAGGTTAAACAATATTTTACAAAAAAATAGTATTATATCTACTTATGTTACAGAAAAATGTAAATTTTAATAATATTAAAGTATTACTTAAAGGAAAAATAACAAAGATATGTGTTATTTTAATAAATTTTATGTGGCGTGTTGTGTGATGTATTTATTTAAGTATTCAAGGTCATCTTCTTTTAAGGCAATAAAACTTACTCCGACTTCAAATAAACCCTGTCCATTTTCTTTACACCACTGAACTTCACAAAATGCTTTTATCTGTCGTGACTTATCATCTGTTGGAATTTCAACTCTGATAACATTTCCTTCGCTTATCTTGTGCGGTATTATCATACATAAACCACCGCAGGATACATTTTTTGATGTTGCTTTGATATATTCCATTTGAAAATTGGTTGAATCATCGCCTATTAATTTATATTTTATTTCTTCATTAAACTCAGCCCTTTTATCTAACCTTTTTTCAATATATCCTATCATAATATTACCTCCAGTTATATTATATATTTTATTATAGCATAAATTATGCCATTGTTCAATACTATTTAAACGAATTTAATTTATACATATTTTTATTAAAAAAAAATAAATGTCCCTTTTAATCCTTTTTTTTCTTTTTTGTCCTTAATGGAACAACTTTATTCAAATTATATTTCTTTATTTTATTCATAATAACTTTTCTACTAACACCCAATAACTTAGCAGCTTTTGTTTGATTACCATTACTTTTTATTAAAGCATTAATTATTGATTGTTTTTCAACGTCATATAAACTCATTTCATCAGGAATATTTAAACCAATCAATGATGTGCTTTTAATATCATTAAATAAATTTAAATTATCTGCTTCTATAACCTCCCCATTTGATACTACCAATGCCTCTTCAATAACATTACGTAACTCTCTTATATTACCAGGCCAGTTATATTCAATCAGTTTTTCCATTGCAGTATCTGATATTTTTTTCTCATTAATATCATTTTTTAGTGATAATTCCTTAATAAAATAATTTACAAGTAAAGGAATGTCTGCCTTTCTTTCGCGTAATGGCGGCAAATGTAAATTTATGACATTTAATCTATAATACAAATCTTCCCGGAATATTCCCTTCCTCACTTCCTGTTTTAAGTCAGAATTAGTTGCACTTATTATCCTGACATCGATTTCCTTGGAATTATTAGAACCTAATGGTTCTATTTTTCTTTCCTCCAGAATTCTCAATAATTTTGCCTGTACCCTGTAATTTGTATTTCCAATTTCATCAAGAAAGACCGTTCCATTATTTGCCATTTCAAATTTACCTTTTTTTGATGCAACTGCTCCTGTAAAAGCACCTTTTTCATATCCAAATAACTCTGATTCCTGCAAACCATCAGGTATCGCCGCCAGATTAATACAAATCATTTTATTATCTTTTCTCTTTGATAAATTATGAATTGCACGGGCAGCCATTTCCTTTCCGGTTCCACTTTCACCTGTTATCAGTACTGTTGAATCTGTTTTAGCAATACTGATTATTTTGTTAAATATATCACGCATCTTTTTGGATGTCCCAATCATATCTTCAAATACATATTTACCATCCCGATGTCCCTGTAAAAGTTCTAAATCTTTTTTTAATCTATATTTTTCAAGAACTTTTGAAATAGTTATTTTCAATTCATCGTAATTTAATGGTTTTTGAAGATAATTTTCAACTCCCAGTTTCATAGCTTCAACAGCTGATTCAATTGAACCATAAGCAGTCATAATAATCACAGGGATATCAGATTTTATTTCTTTCATCTTTTTATAAAATTCAAGCCCATTTATCTTTGGCATTTTTAAATCTAAAAGACACAAATTAATATCCAATTTTTTTATTAAAGCAATACTTGTTATCGGGTCATCTATAACATAAACTTCATATCCTTCCTGTTCTAATATTGCTTTAATAACTTTTAATGTTGTCACATTATCATCAATTACAAGAATTTTGTATTTCATAATTATTTAACCTTATTTAATGGAAATATGATTGTAAATTCACTTCCTTTATTTAAAATACTTTTTACTTTGATTTTTCCATAATGCTTTTCAACTATTGACTTACAAATACTAAGCCCAAGGCCAAGGCCATTTTCTTTTGTGGTATAAAATGGAATAAAAATATTGTTTAAATCCTGCTTTTTTATACCTGTGCCATTATCAGTTACTGATATGTATAATTTTTTATCATCATTCCATACTTTTAAAATAATTTCAGGATTATTTATATTTTTAACTGCATCATTTGCATTTGATAATAAGTTTATAATAACCTGCCTCATTTGTTCTGGGTCAATATAAATATCGGATAAATCATCATCAAGTGAAATTTTTAATTCTGCTGGAATACTATGTTTTATAGTCATAATTATACCTGATAAATAACTTTCTAAATTAATTTTTTGTAATTTTATTTTTACACCCCTTGAAAAACTTAAAAATTCATTTAAATATTTATCAAGATGTTCAATTTCTTTTATGATTATATCGGTAAATTCCTTTATTTCTTCCAGATTGGTATATTTTTTGTTTAAATACTCACTGGCACCTTTTATTGAATTTAGCGGATTTTTTATCTCATGAGCCAGACTTGCTATCATTGTTTGAATTGAATTATTAATTTGATTTGAAATTTGTCTGTCTTTTGGTTTTATCATAATTATTTATCCTGATTATTTTTTGATTAATTTAATCATATCTTTTACCGCCTTATCCAATCCAACCATTACCGCTCTTGAAATAATGCTGTGCCCAATATTTAAATCATCTATTAATGGAATTTTAGCAACAGGGACTACATTTTTATAGTTTAAACCGTGTCCTGCGTTTATTTTTAATCCAATAGAATGTGCAAAATAAGCTGCTTTTTTTATTTTAAAAAATTCTTTTCTTATATCTTTACTGGTTTTAGCATTTGCATATTTACCTGTATGTATTTCAATATAATCTGTCCCTGTTTCTTTGGCATATTTTATCTGTCTTATATCAGGATTAACAAATAAACTAACAATGACCTTTTTTAATCTTAATTTTGTAACTATTTCTTTTATTTTATTAAAATTATTTATAACATCCAAGCCGCCTTCTGTGGTTAATTCTTTTCTTTTTTCAGGGACAATAGTTGCTTCGTCAGGAACAACATCCAAAGCAATATCTACAATATCCTTGTTAATTGACATCTCTAAATTTAATTTTGTCTTTACTGTTTTTCTTAACAAATAAACATCATTATCGTTTATATGTCGTCTGTCTTCTCTTAAATGCACTGTAATGCCGATAGCACCTGCTTTTTCAACGATTTTAGCAGCATCAATCGGATTTGGCTCAAATTCGCCCCTTGCCTGGCGTAATGTGGCTATATGGTCTATATTTACACATAAATTTGCCATTTTACTGCCTTTTCTCCTCCTTTGATTGCGTAAGCGGGGTTGACTCTACTTCAATTTTGTCAAAATCAATTGTTAATCCGGTTGGCGTTATATTAATAATACTTACGCCTTTAGGAACATTTTTAATCTGTAAAGTAGATATTGAAATATTATTTTTACCTTTTCTTACATTTGAAAGGTCAATTTGAACTTTTATTTCCTTTTTATCCATTTTATTTATAATATCCCGCCTTCCCTGTAAAAGTAATTCAATTGTATTTCTTACCTTATTTGTAATTTTTAAATCAGACGGAAAATTTAAAAATTCTATCGGAGCGCTTATATTAATAGTCAGATTTTGTTCACTAACAACATAAAACCATAGAATAAATGCAGTTATTAAGGCAGCTAATTTATATTGCCATTTATTTATGAATAAATTTCTTAAAAGTTCTTTCATTTATTCCTCCTGGAAAGCAAAATAAACAATTTTTGCTATATAATTCAATAATATAATTTATATTATTAAATAAAAACCATTAAAGCAATACATTAACTTTTTAATGAATTTTAGGTGCATATAATGACAGAATTTCAAGCAATGTCTCACTATCAATATCCGGAGTTATTTTTCCACTTATTGCAAGAGAAATTGTCTTTCTTTCCTCAGAAACAATTATTGTAACTGCATCTGTTTCTTCTGATATGCCTATTGCAGCTCTATGGCGCATTCCATACTTTTTATCAATTTCCTCTTTTTGTGATAATGGTAAAACACAGGCTGCTGCTGCAATTCTGCCTTCGCGAATAATAACCGCGCCGTCATGAAGCGGTGATTTTGGATTAAAAATAGAAATTAAAAGTTCGGATGATGTTTCAGAATCTAATTTTATTCCTGTTTCAATGAAACTTTTTAAATTTATCTCTCTTTCAATAACTATAAGTGCACCAATTTTTTTCTTGCATAGAATTTCTGTTGCTTCTTTTATTTCTCTATATAATTGGGCATGTTCTTTAAATATATATTTGAATAATTTATTTTGACCTAATTCTACAAGTGCTCTTCTTAATTCCGGCTGGAAAACAATAATAAAAGCAATTATCCATATTGCAGTCAGTCCTGTCAATAACCATGATAAAAGATATAAATCCAGAATTCTTGAAATTACAACTAAAAATAAAATAACAATTAAGCCCTGTAACATTTGAAGCGCTCTTGTTTCCTTTATAATAATAAATAAATTATATAAAATTATGCTTACAATAATTATATCAACTACATCATTCCATCTCATAGTTAATACAGCATTTTTTAAAGAAATAAAAAAATTCATTCTAACTCACCTTTGCAATATTTTTATTTTTTAAAGCAAAATCAATAAACGTAACTGCTTCCTTTATTTCTTTGACATCATGAACGCGAACAATGGAAGCACCATTTATTATACTTAAAATTACAGATGCAACTGTACCAATTAACCTCTCATTAACCGGTTTGTTTAAAATATTTCCTATAAACGATTTTCTGGATGTTCCTATTAAAATCGGACATCCAAAACTTTCTAACATAGATAAATTTTTTAATATTTCAATATTGTTCTGTAATGTTTTTCCAAATCCTATCCCAGGGTCTATAATTATTTTATCTCTTTTAATACCGGTGCTTTCGGCTTTTTTAATTTGACTTGTAAAAAAATCAATTATATCACTTACCACTCCTTTTTCTGAATATACAGGGTCTTTCTGCATATCAAATGGTTTGCCTTTTATATGCATTATAACATAAGCAGAATTATATTCAGAAGCAATTTTCATAATATCATCATCAAATGTGCCGCCAGAAATATCATTTATTATGTCTGCTCCATTTAAAAGTGCCTGCTTTGCAATATTTGACTTATATGTATCTATTGATAACGGTGTCATATTATCAATTTCTCTGAATTTTTTTATTACCGGAATAACCCTTTCTAATTCTTCTTTTTCTGAAACAGGTAATGCACCCGGACGTGTTGATTCTCCGCCTATATCTATGATATCAGCACCATCTTTTACAAGTTCTAATGCTTTTTGCACAGCATCATCAGGACTCTTAAATAAACCACCATCAGAAAAAGAATCAGGGGTAACATTAATAATTCCCATAATGTAAGTTCTACTAAAATCAAATTCTTTTTCACGTAAAATTAATTTCATAAAAACCTACCACAAATTAATTTTCTTTAATAAGGGATAATGCTTCTTTTCTTGTTGATTCATTCTTTCTGAATATGCCACGTATGGCAGATGTTACCATTTTTGAACCTGGCTTTTTAATCCCGCGCATTGTAGTACATAAATGCTCAGCTTCAAGTATTACAAGCACACCTAATGGATTTAATGCTTTAACTAATGTATCTGCAATTTGTGTTGTTAAACGTTCCTGCAGTTGAAGTCTTTTTGAATATATATCAACAATTCGTGCTAATTTGCTCAATCCTACCAGTTTATTGTCTTTTGGTATATATGCAATATGAGCTTTACCAAAAAAAGGCAATATATGATGCTCACAAATAGAAAAAAAAGGAATATCTTTTAAAATAATCATTTCATCATGTTCTTCATTACAAAAAACCTTAATATAATCAAACGGATTTAATTTTATCCCTGAAAATATTTCTTCATACATATCTGCAACACGCTCAGGTGTGTCCTTTAATCCTTCTCTATTTGTATCTTCTCCTATTGCCTCAAGAATTAATTTTATTGCTGTTTTTATCTTGTTTTTGTTCATCGTTATTTTTTGCCTCTTTTATAACTTTTCTTTTACCATTAAATTCATTAAATAATTTTTCAAAATCATCGCCTTCTATAATTTCTTTTTCTAACAAAGTTGAAGCAATTTTATTAAGTAACTTTTTGTTTTTTGATAAAATTTTCTTTGCTTTATTATATGCATTATTGATAATACTGTTTACTTCTTTATCGATGAGTTGAGCTGTCTTTTCTGAATAATTTTTTTCTCTCATTAAGTCCTTACCAAGAAAAACTTCCCTGTTTGTATTACCATAAGTCAAAGCACCAAGTTTTTCACTCATTCCAAATTCACAAACCATTTTATGAGCCATATTTGTTGCTTTTTCTATGTCATTACTCGCACCTGTTGAAATTTCATCATTAAATATAAGTTCTTCTGCTGCTCTACCGCCAAGTAAAACAGTTATATTATTTAAAATTTCTGATTTAGTTGCCAAAAATCTATCCTCTGTTGGTAATTGAAGGGTGTAGCCAAGCGCTCCATAACCGCGTGGAATTATTGATATTTTATGAACCGGGTATGTTTTGGGTAAATATCTGGCAACAAGGGCGTGTCCTGACTCATGATATGCTATTCTTTTCTTTTCTTCATCACTTATCACACGACTTTTTCTTTGTGGACCTGCTATTACTCTGTCTATTGCTTCTTCAAATTCATCCATTGTTACTGCCTTTTTGTTGCGTCTTGCAGCAAGTAAAGCAGCTTCATTTGCAAGATTTGCAAGGTCTGCACCGGAAAAACCTGATGTTCGTCTGGCAATTATTTTTAAATCAACGTTTGCATCAAGAATTATTTTTCTTGTATGAACCTTTAATATTCCTTCTCTTCCATTTAAGTCCGGTCTATCTACCACTATTTGTCTATCAAATCTTCCGGGTCTCAATAATGCTGGATCCAATATATCTGGCCTGTTGGTTGCTGCAATTAATATAACACCTATATTGGCTTCAAAGCCATCCATCTCAACAAGTAAAGCATTTAAAGTTTGTTCACGCTCATCATGACCGCCACCAAGACCTGCACCTCTGTATCTGCCAACAGCATCAATTTCATCAATAAAAACAATGCAGGGAGCATTTTTTTTACCCTGTTCAAACAGGTCTCTGACACGGGCAGCACCAACTCCAACAAACATTTCAACAAAATCAGAACCAGAAATTGAAAAAAATGGAACTCCTGCTTCACCTGCAACTGCTCTTGCAAGCAATGTTTTACCTGAACCAGGTGGGCCTAATAATAAAACACCTTTTGGAATCTTTCCACCTACTTTTTGAAACTTTTTTGGATCTTTTAAAAATTCAATTATTTCTGCCAATTCTTCCTTTGCTTCATCTATTCCAGCCACATCTTTAAATGTTACTTTACCTGCAACTTCTGCTAATTTGGCTCTGCTTTTACCAAAAGATATAGCCCCACCAGCTCCACCCTGAGCTCTATTGAAGATAAATAACCAGAAAACAATTAAAAGTATTATTGGACCCCAGTATATAAAAAATGTACTTAAAAATCTGCCAATTGTGCTGCCGGGCAATTTAACAGAAATCTTTACTTTATTATCATGTAAAACTTTAAAAAAATAATCATCATTTACAGGTGCTGATGAAAAAAACTTTGTATTATCTTTTAATAATCCCTCTATTTCATTAATTCCAGAATCCTTTTGATATATTATTACTTCAGTAATTTCATTACTTTTTACTTTTTCAATAAAATCAGAATATGTTAATTTTTTAGGTGTTGTTTCTCTAATCATTGAAAAATAATTTATAAAAATTATCAAAACAATAAAAAGAAAAAGCCAAAACGAAAAAGAAAAACTTTTATTACTCAAATTGCACCTCCAAAAATATACTTTACAATAATATTTTATACTATATTTTTTTATATAAGTAAAGAAAAATGTCCATTTAAATGTCCCATTAAATTATGAAAGGTTTTTATAAAATATTTAATTTTAATAACATTCTTGGGCACTGCTTGAATTTATCCCTTAAAAATCAGAAACAGAAATGACATTTCTTGTTTGCAATCGCAATATTAATTTGTCATTCCTGTCACTGATTGAATTAGGGATAAATTTCAACAAAAATCCGGTTTTTGTTTTTTCAATCGGCAATAAAAACCCCTTTTATTAAAAATTATTTATTTAATTTTTTTCTCAATATTTCATAATTAGAACTTTCATTCTTTACAATATGGTCAAGAACCCCATTTACAAAGCTACCGGACTTATCATCGCCAAAACGTTTTGCAAGTTCTATTGATTCATTTATTGTAACTTTATATGGTATATCTTCTCTATAAAGTAACTCGGCAAGACCTAACCGTAAAATATTTCTATCTATAGAAAGCAATCTATCAAATTTCCAGTTTTTTAAATAATTAGGAATTATTTTATCAATTGCATCAAGATTATCAATTACTATTTTTACAAGTTCTTCTGCAAATTCTTTTGATTTACTGAGGAATGACTCTTTTTTTTCTTCCTGAATAATATTTAAAAGTGAATAGTTGTTTATAAACTCTTTTATTTCATCAAAACTCTTATTTGCTATATCAATTTGATATAAACACTGAAGAGCTATTATTCTTCCTGCCCTGCGAATTCCCATTCGTTGTTATCCTTATAATGTAAATTATCATTAAAAAAATTTTAAATTTTACTTAATAAATTTATCATTTCTAAAACAGCTTCTGCGGCATCCCAGCCTTTGTTACCACTTTTAACACCTGCCCTATCTTTTGCCTGTTCAACCGTATCTGCTGTTATTATCCCAAAACCAATTGGGATTTTTTTAGAAATTGATATACTTGCAATACCTTTGGATACTTCTGATGCAATATATTCAAAGTGAGGCGTTTCACCACGAATTATTACACCAAGAGCAATTATTCCATCATATTTTCTCTGTTTATCAATTAAAACCGATAAGGTTGTTGGAATTTCAAATGAACCAGGTGTCCAGTATACATCAATATCCTCGGTATTTACACCATGCCTTGCAAGACAATCAATAGCTCCTGTTAATAAATTTTTTGAGATTGCTTCATTGAAACGTGAAATAACAATAGCTATTTTCTTATTCTCTCCGGTTAAATTACCTTTTATTTCTTTCATTTTTGTTTCCTCCATTTAGTTTTAACAGTATTATAATATCATTTAAAAAATCAAAGGTCAATATTTTTTATTAAACATTTTTAATAAAAATACGATATAATAATATAAATTAAAAAGGAGTAAAAATGGGAATTGTTAATTGTATAAGATGCGGTAATGTATTTTCAACAGAAAAAGATACAAATGTATGCCCTGATTGCATTGCAAAAGAAAATGAAGACCTGAAAAAAGTGAAAGAATACCTTCGCGACTTCCCTTTGGCAAATGCTATGGAAGTTTCAGAAAGAACAGGTGTTTCAATTGTTCAGATATTTAAATTTGTTAAAATAGGTAGTTTAATTTTAACTGCTCCAACCGAAGCATTTAAATGCAGATTGTGTGGTAAAGATGTTAAAAAAGGGACTCTCTGTCAGGACTGTATTGATAAGGTATTAGAATTAAAAGAGTCAGTAAAGAAAAAAGAACGGGAAAAATTAAGAAAAGAATTCGAAAAAAAATTTAAGAAAAAACATAAATATTTATAGATTTTTTTTGTTTTTCATTGTATTATTATATTGCTATTAAATATTTTGAATGAGGTGGTTTTTATGGATAGAAAATTAGTTTTAGTGGTGGATGACGAGCCGTCAATTGTTATTGCTGTAAAAGATACTCTTGAAATAAACTATGATGTAATTACTGCTAAAAACGGCAAAGAAGCATTAAAAATGATTGAAAAACATAATCCTGATTTAGTTGTTATGGATATTATGATGCCTGATATGGATGGTTTTGAAGCAATAAAAAAGCTGCGTGAGGAAGGTAAATTATTATCAACACCTGTTATTTTTTTAAGCGCAAAAACAGGAATGGCTGATATTGAACATGGATTGGAACTTGGTGGTTTTGATTATATAACCAAACCGTTTTCCCCTTCTAAATTATTAAAAAAAGTTGAAGAGACATTTCAAAGATTGGAAATAAGAAAAAAAATACAACAAAAAAAGATTAATGAATAAATAATTTTTATTTTTTATTTTGTTTTTCTATACCTAAAACGGCTTTTTGTTTGTTTCTTGCATCTGTTATATAGCGCCTGACTTTAATAATATATTCACTTTTAGGGTCTAATTTTTCTATATTATTCCAGTATATAATCGCTGCATCCATATTACCTTCTGTATATTTTTCAATGCCTTTTAAGTAATATTCCTTTGCTTTTGCATTGATTAAACTTTTCAATGTTGACAAAATCTCAATTGCATCATTGTATGCAGGACATACATTTGAAATTTCACGTAAACGTTTTACACCATCTATAACAGTTGCATCATTTGCAATATCTGCTTTTGCCTTTAATATACCGTTTGCTATTTCCTGTTGTTTTGCCTTTGCCCTTTCAATATACTGATTAATTTTTTTATTTTTAGGGTCTTTGGTTAGCCCTGTCTGCCATGATGCAATTGCTTTAATATAATCACAATTATTATAATGTTTAAGCCCCTGTCTGAAATATTTTTCTGCTTCTTTTGACATTTTTCCACTTTTTTGCAAATCAATAGCATCATTTAGCCATATATCAATATCTTTATAATTTGGCATTAATTTCTTTACTTCTTGCCATTTTTTTACAGCATTATCAAAATCAAACTTTTCATAATATGTCATACCCTGATTAAAAATTTTATCAATATTTGCCAATGTTCCACCAATTTTTAATATATTGTTAACTTTGTTTAATGCTTCATCAATTCCTTCGTAATCCGGCATCATTGCTTTTACTTCTTCCCAGTATACAAGAGCACGTTTGTAATTGCCTGTATTAAATGCTTCTTCTCCATCCTTAAAATTCTGATATGCCAAAAATTCTGTTAATTTTTTATATGTGCTTTTTTCTCTTTCTTCTGCACCTTCGTAAATAAATTTTAAACCAACAAGATGGGTTGACCCAAGGTCACCATGAGAAGCAAAAGTATAATCAATTGATAATTTTTCTATTGTAAGACCGACACCAAGTGATAAACCAGATAAATTACTCAAAATATCATTTTCATCATTTATATTATAACCACCTCTTATAGCAATTATCTTAAATAACTGTATTTCCGAACCAATGGAATAAGAAGGGCCATAAATACCTGAATATTTTACATCAAAATCAATAATCATCTTGTTATTCTGTATATTAAAAACATTAACAGATATTCCACTGTTAATATTATAATTATTTGAAAATTCAAAATCCATATTCTGTAATACCAAACCAATTAAGATAAAATTATTAATATTTGCTTTTATACCAAAATCAAAAAGTATTGAAGCAATACTGTAATCGCCTAACATAAAATTTGAAAATTTAAGTCCTAAACCAGCTGAAAAAATATTACCAAGCGGGAATCCATAAGAAATAGTACCGGATAAACTGTATGGTTCTAATTTTATATTCTGCAATGTTCCATATTCATCTCTTTCTTCAAATTCCCCATAATTTGTATATAAAAATAAAAAACCAATATTTCCAAAACCAATCGGTATGTTAAAACAGCCGTAAGATAATGAAGAATCCATAAACCATTTATAATAACTTGCATTTATTTCTATCATTTTTAGATTTGCAAGGCCTGCAGGATTATAATAAACTGCAGTGGAATCATCAGCCAGTCCTGTAAAAGCACCAGCCATTGCAGACGCTCGAGTGCCTAAATTAATATTCATAAAAGCAAATTTGTGCGAATCTGATGAAAATAAAGATATAAAAAGATTAATTAAAAGAAATGTAAATATTAATTTTTTAAAATAATTTTTCATTTTTTATCTCTTTACAATAAATTTATTTAACTTGAATTTTATTTCTTTGCCAGAAACTGTTTTTGCCTTTATTAAATAGTAATATATACCAGGAGTTAAATTATTTATATCTACTTCACATCTGTTAATATTTGAATTTATACCGATACACTTTTTCTCAGGTTTTATCAAATTACCTGCAAAATCAAATATATAAATTGTAACATCTGCCTCTTCTGTAAGAGAATATACAAATGTAATTTTTGAATCAGCCGGCAACGGATAAACATATGCCTGTCCTTCTTTGGGCACAGGTGGACCTGCTGGAGTTACAGTGACAGTTGGCGTCGATGTTAAAAACAATGTATTTGTTGGTGTTAATGTAATAGTAAATGTGGGTGTATTTGTAGGTGTTACAGTTGCTGTTACAAGATAGCCAATATCAGGACAGAATTCAGCATATATAGACCATAATCTTGCAAGTGGTGTTGCATCACCAAATGGATCAGGTAATGTGCCAAAAATATTGCTTGTTGAAACACCAGAACCCATAGGAACACCTGATAAATAGCCTATTTGAATGCCAGATTGCGCCTGTATCGCAAGCCAGTAATATCCGGCAGATAAATGTATAAATGGTATATTAAATTCATTCCATCCGGCAACACATTCTTTGGGTGAAATAGGATAATATAATGAATCTGGTTGTCCAGATAAATCAGTATAAATACCTGCTATTATCATACCAGTACCGGATTGAATATAAACATATATCTTACGAACTGATGCATCTTGTAATAATTCAAATCTGCTTGCATATAATGACGAACCACCGCTTGTTTGTGTTGTATTATGAGAAGCATTTCCAAATATGCCTGCCATACAAAGTGTTTCTGTTGGCGTTGGCGTGAGTGTTTCAGTAGATGTCCAGGTGTTTGAAGGCGTTTCAGTAATAGTATAAGTAAATGTAAATGTCTCGGTAAATGAAGGGGTTTCTGTAAGAGTTAAAGTAAAAGTATATGTCTGTGTAGGGGTTATTGTATTTGTATAAGTTAAAGTAACTGTTAATGAACTTGTCTGGGTAATTGTCATTGTTGCTGTTTCTGTAATTGTTGGTGTCTTTGTAAATGTACCGGTTGGTCTTTCTGTATTAGTGTGTGTAGATGAAGGAGTAAAAGTATTAGAAGGAGTAATAGTGCTTGTTTGTGTATGAGAATTTGTTTGTGTTAAGGTTACTGTTTGTGTAAAAGTACCTGTATAAGTTGGTGTTGATGTATGAGTAAATGTATAAGTAGAAGTATTTGTAAATGTATTTGTTGGAGTATTTGTGGGTGTAACAGTAGATGTATTAGTTGGGGTGTTTGTATAAGTATATGTTGGTGAATCTGTGTAAGTATATGTAGGTGTATGAGTTGGAGTATTTGTCGGAGTGCCTGTCTGAGTAATTGTTGGTGTATCTGTAAGTGTATCAGTTGGAGTAAATGTCAGTGTGCGTGTCCATGTTCCTGTTGGTGTAATTGTAGGTGATATTGAATGTGTTGGTGTTATTGTTGCAGAATAAATAATATTTGTAAATGTAGGCGATATTGTAAATGTTAAAGTTATGGTTGGAGTTGATGTAAAAGTCGGAGTTGCAGTATATGTAAAAGTAGGAGTATTGGTTAAAGTATAAGTGCGAGTAAAAGTAGGTGTGTTTGTTGACGTATTGGTTGCAGTGTTTGTAAATGTTAGTGTATATGTTCTTGTACTTGTCTGCGTAATTGTTGGTGTGCCTGTTGGAGTAACAGTTAATGTAACAGTTGATGTAAAAGTAGGTGTGTTGGTTGGCGTATATGTTGGTGTATTTGTAGGTGTATTGGTTGATGTAAACGTAGGTGTAGCAGTATATGTATCTGTAGCAGTTCTCGTATATGTATATGTACTTGTTGGAGTTACTGTAAATGTTACAGTTATTGTAGGAGTAAAAGGATGCCCAATATAAACATCATCAATATTCCAACCGGACATAGTATAAGCACCGGCTAAATTAACAGAATGACCGAATCTCACTCTAAATTTACTTGATTTATATGGAGTTACATCATAAACAAATTCATTCCATTGATTATCAGTAATAACCTGACTGTTGGGATTAATAAATAATTGTATCCAGGATGTTCCATCATACACTTCAACTGTTGCTGATATGTATTGAGCCCAGTCGCAATTTAAGTATCTATAAAAACGTAATTGTAACTGTGTTGCAGAAGAAGCATCAATATAAGGCGATGTTAAATAATAATATGGATGCAGAGCAGTTGACATATTTCCACCTATCACTGTTCCTGCTATGTAATTATCACTTGTTGAAGATACATCTGAGACAGGGTCTGGATAGCCTGTCCCGGGAGTTTCAAATGGAGCAATTGCAGGTCCCCTTTGCCATTCCAGTCCATAATCCCAATCTTTATGAGTTGCAAATGTATCAAAAAATGGATAAGAATAAACAGGTACATTTGTAAATGTTACTGTAGGAGTTGAAGTTTTTGTAAATGTTGGTGTATTTGTAGGTGTTGCTGTTCTGGTTGATGTAATAGAAGGCGTAGAAGTTCTGGTAAATGTTGGAGTTGGGGTAAATGTGTTTGTTATTGTTGGAGTTGGGGTCCTGGTTGATGTCCTTGTAAAAGTTCTTGTATTTGTTGCTGTAGGAGTGTAAAGTTCTCTTGGGCATTCAATTATGGCACCATAACCATGAGGCAGATAAGAAAGCAGTGTAACATAACCACCTAATGCAACCCTGTTTTCATAACTTGTTGCACAAAATAAACCAGCATTTGGGTTTGGCTGCCAATCAGATAACTTCATTCTATTTAAATCATAAGCAGCTGCGTATGGTCTTGAAACTCCTTCAAATGTTGAAAAAATTCCTGTAATAATAAGTGTGTTATTATTTATATATAAACCATAAACAGAATTGTCAAGAGTTGGAGCAAAAGATGTTAAATTGCCATTAGTATCTACGCATGCAATACGATTTCTTGACTGAGATGATACTGTTGTAAAAGCACCGCCTAAATAAATACCACCCGGCCCTGGCTCAACATTATAAACATAACCATCACAATTTGGGTCCCATGATTGAGTTACACCGCCTACTAAACTAAAAGCAGCAGCATAATTTCTTGTATATGCTCCACCACCTGTCTTGGTAAAATAACCACCGGCATAAATAATTCCATTTAATTCACATAAATCTTTTATTGCACCATTTGTATCAGGATTCCATGAAAGCAAAGTCCCATCTGTTACATTGACTGCTGCCCCATAATTTCTCGTAGTTGCAGCACCACCTATTGATGTAAATTCTCCACCAATATACATATAAGTTCCAACAGGCAATAATGTATAAACAGTATTATTAGCATTTGGGTCCCATGAATTTGCTGTTCCCCATGTTAAATCAAAAGAAGCTAACCGGTTCCTGGCTATAGAGCCATTTACAAATGTAAATGTTCCACCTGCATAAACAGCTGTATTTGTTAAAGCAAGTGCATAAACAGTCCCATTTACATTTGGGTCCCAGGCATATATAACATCATTTAATATATTAACAGATGCTAAATTATTTCTGTATAATGTTTTTGCAGCTCTGAAAGAACCACCAATTGCAATATTAAATGAGCTTGGGTCAACAGGAGCAATTGAATAAACTGGTCCATCAAGATCAGGCACCCATGCAGTAATTACATTACCTGATGTTTTATCAAATGAAGCAGCGCATAATCTGTTTACAGAGCCCCTTGTAACATTGACCCGTTCAAAAGCACCGCCGATATAAATATTTGTGCCATTTGAAGTAATATAATTACCATAATTATTTAAATCAGGATTAAATGATGTTGCCTGTGCTGTTGCTGTATTAAAAGCAGCAGCATAATTGCGTGTAGTTAATCCACCATTTACACTTGTAAAATTACCAGTTGCATAAAGAGTAGCATTTGAGTTTTCAAAATGTAGAGAATAAACAGTACCATTTACATTAAAATCCTGAGATGTTGGTGTAGTTGATAAAAAAGTTGAATACATTGCAATTCTATTTCTTACTGTGGTGCCATTAACCCATGTAAAAGCGCCACCAATATAAGTTTGTATAGAGCCAGAAGGCCTTGCTATAGTATAAACAGTATTACTTATTCCATAATTTATTGAATATAGTGAACCAATACCTGAACTTGGATCAATTAATGCTAAATAAGGTCTTGATAAACTATTTACTGTAGTAAACGAACCACCCACAATCAAGTAATAATTTGAATAAAAATTAATATCAAACACTGTGCCATTAAATTTTACATCCAAAGACAGCACATTACCTGAAACAGGATCTAAAGCTGCCAAATAGTTTCTGGTAAAAGTTGTTCCATCAGTTCCTGTAACACTTGTAAAAGAACCACCAATATATATTTTATTATCACCTCCCACTCTTATTACTCTCACTGTGTTATTTGTAGAAGGTGTCCAGTTAGGGTCAACTTGTCCTGTATTTAATATATGAGCAAGTCGTGTTCTTGGCAGGCCACCAACATAAGAAAAAGTGCCGCCAATGTAAAAACCACCACTACCATCAGGTGCAATTGCATAAACAGCTCCGTCAACCTGTGGCATTCTTGGTGAATTTAATTGATTACCATTTAAATCACAAAAATAAAATGAACCAACCCTTTTACCTATTTTCGTAAAACTCCCACCTAAATATAAAACATTTGCTGAGCGTGTAATTGCATTTATTGGTCCATTTGTTGCAAATCCATCATATACTGCAACAGGCGTTATTGTAACAGTGACACTGGGGGTTGTGGCAGAAAAAATTAAAGATGATAATAAAAATAAAAATAACAAATATATAAATTTTATTAAATATTTTATTAAATATTTTATTAAATTCATTTAACTCCTTTTTTTATATTTTGATATAATTATAACAAATTATAGTTATTTTGTCAAATTTTTATAAGATTAATAATTGGTGAGAAAAATCACAAAAATTTATTTTTTCTCTTCTATTGGTTCATAAATTTTTATAGCTTCTTTTTTTCCTTTAACAAAAATTGGTTCTAATTCTTTATATATAAATTTATCCTTTGTTTCAAGATAAGTTGATTCACTAACATAAATTGTGTTTGCAGGAGCATTTGCTTCGAGTCGTGAAGCCAGATTAACATTATCACCTATTACAGTATAATCCATTTTTTGAGGCGAACCCATATTGCCACATACTACCTCACCTGTGTTCAGCCCAATTCCAATACCAACTGTTAATTGCTTCATTCTTTCACGGATTGAATTTAATTTTTTAATACTTTCTCTTATATCAATTGCTGCTCTTACAGCTCTTATTGTATCATCTTCTTTTGGAACAGGGATACCAAAAACTGCCATTACACAATCACCAACAAATTTATCCAAAAAACCATTATGTTTAATAATTTTATCAGTTTGTATTGTTAAATAATCATTAATAATTGAAACAACCTGTTCTGGTTCTAATTTTTCAGACATTGAAGTAAAACCACGGATATCAGTAAAGAGAACCGTTGCCTTTAATCTTTTTCCATGCAATGATAATTTTGACGGGTCATTAATAATTTGTTCCATAACTTCGCTTGAAATATATTTTGAAAATGCACCTTTTATTAATTCCTTTTCTTTTAAACTTTTGGCTGTATCATTAAATATTTCTGTTAATAAACCAAGTTCATCGTTTGTTTTTAATTTTATCTGGACATCATAATTACCCTCTCCTATTGCTTTAACACCATCTACAAGATATTTTATTGGTCTTACTAAAAAATTAACCAACAATATTGATGTTAAAATACCTAAAATCAATGAAATAAAAATAATAAGCCCTATTTTTATTGCTGCTTCCATAACAACTTTTAAAATAATTGAACGTGAAATTGTCAAATGAACTTCGCCAACTCTATACTTATTGTTATTAATTATGGTTCCTATTGCAACTGCAATATCAAAATACTGCTGTCCACCTTTTGTATAATCCTGAACCAAAGTATCTTCATTTTCACTTAACTTTTTAACACCTGCTGGTGGTGTATATTTTTCACCTATTATTCTAACATTATTTGCAGATGCAATTGTTCCATCTTTTCTAACTATTATAGCTTCATAAATTCCTTCGTTTTTTATATTCTGAGTCTGTTTAGATGTTGTAAAACCCTGTTTGATTATATTTAAAATATTATTTAATATATCAATATTTAAATTTATACTTTTATCAAATTTTAAAGGGTCCTGAACTGCTTCTTTGGTTAATATTGCAAGCGGCAAATCATCATTTTTTATCAAAGGGTCAGCAGCATTGTTTGCAATATTTTTTGCAATTGCAATACCCCTTTCTTTTACTTCTTTTTCAAGTGCCTGTCCCATCCAGTTATATAAAAATGCAGTTATTGCAACCATTATAGTTACAAGTAAAAGCGCAACAAAAAAACTAAATTTAGCACCTAATGGAAATATTACTCTTTTTTTGTTCTTTTTTATATTTTTTTCTTTTTTAGCCAAAGTTATTCACCTTTTTAATTATTATAACATAATACAAAAAATTTAAACTGTAAAATTTATATTTCAATCTTTAAACCAATTGATGTAATAAACCCACTTAAATCAAGTTCAAGAGGTAATGAACCAGATGGAAGTTTGCCATAATCCACTATTGATAAATTTGTATATTTACAGTATCTATAACCTATTTTTATATCAAATAATTCTGCCCCAGAAGCAAAACCTAAAAAAATTCCAAAATCAAATGTTCCACCCGTATATATATCAATTGAGGTTTTATCTGGAGTAATTATTTGTGCCTGGTCAAAAAGATTATCAAGATTTCGTGCGCCGGTTTGTATCATAAGATAAAAATCATCTTCACATCCCCTATTCATTTCTGAATAAAATATTATTTTTGTATTCAAACCCAATGCCTGCTGTGGCAGGTCAATTGTATATCCCTTTTCTGTTTCAGCAGCACTAAACCACCATTCAAGCCGGTAATAAATGCCAAAAGCAATAAAATCAAAAGGTCTTATAAAATATGAAATCCCTGTACCCATTGCCCTTATACCAAGTATTCCATCCAAGCCATCGCCCTGTTTTATTTTTCCAAAATCAGAAATAGAATCACCTAATCCCGGGAACCATTCAAAATATATTAAATCTAAATCCAAAAAAGTAAGTTTGCCGGTTCTTTTAAAAATATCAATTTTTGGTTTCATTAAACCTTTATCAAGAACAACATATTTTTCCTGTTCCGGAATTTTATATAATGCTTTGCTACTTTCAACTTTAGTCAATGATTTTGTTTCTTTTACAGGAGCAATTATTTTTTCTTTTAATTCAAATTCAATTTTTTCTCCTGTTTTAGCATTAAAAATATGTTTTATTTTTTGTAACATAATTTCTTTTGCATTACCTTCTGTATCTTTGATAAATATTTTATCTTCTGCTTTTCCAAGTAACTCTGCCTGAATTACTTTACCATCTTTCATTATTATATTTACATTTTCACCATATAATTTAATCACATAAAATACGATAAAAAAACAGATAAAAAGTTTCATTATTTTATTCATTCATTCCTCCTATCTTATTGCTGGTTTTATTTTTATCAAACGTTCTTCCCAATTTATGGTTTTATCGTTATTTTCTTCAAAATGAAATACCTTTATTTTAATAATCTTATTATTATCTTTAAGATAATCATTTAAAACTTTAACAAAAACATCTGAACACTGGTTAATATTGGATATTTTTTCACCATTTATTTCAAGAATAATATCATTTTCACATAAACCGGCAAGTTTTGCAGGACTGTTGGATAAAACACTTGCAACATAAACTGCATTTGATTTCATATTTATATATGATAATTTTTCTTCATCTTCTGTTTGAGCATACGAAAAACCAATAATTGGCGCTAATTTAATATTATGAAATAAAAGTATTGAATAAATAGAATCTGCCATTTTTTGAACAAAATTTTTATTCGATAAATAAAAAGACAATGTCTTACCGGTATTTAAATTTATATATAAATAATTATATGATAAAATCAAATCATAAACATCTTTAAATGGCAGTATTATTGTATCTTCTTTTTGAGTGGTGAAATATGTTGTTTGGTATGTTCCACTATAAGTAGGAATGTAATTCCAGCCAATAAAAAATCCGCCATAAGTCGGAACATAATCAGTATTACTTGTTGTCTCTGTCCATTTTAATTTCGCTCTAAATGAAAATTTATCAACATAAATATCTGTTGGTTTGTATCCATTTATCCATAAATCAGATTGCAAATTTTGTAAATTAGCCAATGCTTCTTCAAAATCATAAATTTTTTCAGGAACATAAGCAGAATAACCGCTGCTGGAGATTTGCCATGGTGACTTTTTTACAGTTGCACAACTTATAAAAATCAGAATTAAAGGTAAAATTAATATATATAATATCTTTATTTTCATATACATCGCCTCCTGTTAATTTTTATATATTTTAACATAAAAAAAAAATTAATGCTATTTAAATAAATTATTTCCAGGTAATCCCTCAGTCAAAGTAGGTTTTTATAAAATATTAAATATTTGAAGGAAAAAGAATAGGAAATAAATTTATGGTTGGATTAACTGCAAAAATATTCAGCGCATTTTCTAATCGTTCATATAAATTATCAGTCTGTTTTCTAAGTGTATGAAGAACTGT
>Ga0078972_1004931_pt1 | contig 35073 bp, 23 predicted proteins | sample YelNatPaOPGAMG01_FD_67568 | JGI IMG/M metagenome (GOLD analysis project Ga0078972, IMG submission 67568) | Hot spring thermophilic microbial communities from Obsidian Pool, Yellowstone National Park, USA - OP-RAMG-01 (SPADES assembly) (version 2) | ecosystem: Environmental > Aquatic > Thermal...
AAGGAAACCTGACGCCGGAGCAGTTACGTCAAGCACGCGCTCCGACGGTTAGTCCTCAGATCTACTTTTTGCCGCCGGTGATGTTATCCTCGCTGGAAGCTCAAGACCTGCCGCTCCCGCGACAGGTCTTCGAGGGTCACGATGTACCTGGATATGTCAACTGTGTGTAGAATTTTCTAATATCGGCCGCGTTTACTGCCGCGTCTACAATGCACAACACCTGCATGTGCATCGCAGGTAAATTTGTGCGCCTAATTTCTTTTTAAGTAGTGACCGGAGGCGATTTGGTCGCTAATCACCGTATCAATCTGGGGCTGATGCAATAAGGTGTTGTGCACCAGACAGGATTTTATGGCTCGCAGTAAACCCTCCCGGTGGCGCTCATCATCGACCGGCGCAGTGACTTCAATCCGGAAAGAACCAAGCCGGGCAGGATTGACGGCTTTTTCAGCCGACACCCGTACTTGCAGACCATCGGTTGGCAACGAGCGGGTTTTTAGATATTGCAAGGCGTAGTAGCCGGCGCAGGTACCAAGCGAAGCCAGCAGCAACTCCGGCGGGCTCAGACCGGCGTCTTCGCCGCCGCCGGCGCGGGGTTGATCGCAAAGGACTTTGATTCCGCGGCATTCAGTCTCAAATTTCACTCCGTCGGTATATCGAATAATAGCTTCCATAGTCAGCTCGCTAAAATTATGATGCAACAAGACCCGCCTGGTGACACGGTTTTGCGATTGTAACCTGCGCCGCCGCCCTCGGCTGAATTGCCCTGTGGCCTCTTGGCCGTCACATAACGTCGCCCCGTGCCGCTGTGTCAGATTCGAACGCAGTTGGGCTGCGCTTCCACGCCAGGCCCAACAGCAATGAACAGACGCAATTCTTTCCCGCCAGTTTCCCTACAGAAAAAGAGGCCGGCGTGGTTCGCTCACACACCCAAAGTTGCCAGACGCAGGGCCTCGGCGTACATACCACACCCGTGGTACCCGCTGGGCAAAGAGGCAGAGCTCTTCACTGCGGCCAGGGACTTTTCGTACAGCTCCCAGAGGTCCGGTCGGTCCCGGAGTGCAGCCCAGTGCATGAGCACCTTCAGAAGCTCGGCGATCTGCCAGCCGCTCGTACTGCTGGCGGCGGTGGGTTTCCCGTTGTAGTCCGAGTACCCGAAAACGCCGCCGCTGTGGTGGTCGTAGCCGACCTTCAGCGCGTAGTTCAACAGGTGCTCGCCGAAGTTGAGGTACCTCCGCGGGAAGCCCTTCTCGACGGCGCGGCTCAAAAAGAAAGCCCACTCGATCAGGTGGCCGATCTCGATGTGGCCCGTTTGGGCGGCGGCCGCGTAGGAGTTGTAAGGATCCAGGGGGCTGCCGTCGGGCTCCGTCTGGCCGGGCGGACCGGCGGGTATGGGTTTCCAGTTGCGGTCGTACAGTTCCGGAATGTAGCCCGGTTCGCGATACAACCGCGAAAGCACCGTGTTCGCCAGACGCTCTATGTCCCCGTAAACGACATTGGACTGGGTGGCATTGTGTAGCGCCAGCAACGCTTCGAACAGATGCATCACGGGGTTTTGGGTCTTCTTGCCGGGCCCCTCGACCTTGAAATCTCTCGAGGTCTCGCGCTTGAAGAGGCCGTATTCGTCTTGAAGCCCCTTCTTCATCTCGGACCATATCTGCAGTGCGCCTTCGCCGTAACTGTTCCGGCCCGAGACCCGAGCAGCGGAAGACAAGCCCAGTATGGCGTGCGCGGTCCCATAGCTCTCTTTGCGGTCATCGAGCACCTTGCCGCTCAAATCGACAACGGCGAACAGGCCTCCGTACTGCTTGTCCCGGAAGTGGTTCTGGATAAAATCGGCGGCCTTTGTTAGGGCCTCCAGGAACTCAGGCGTGCGGTTCAGCTCATACCCCAGGGACAGAACGAACAGGCTTCTGCCTTGGCTGGTGGGGGTGCCTGTGCCCAGGCCGGTCGGCCGATATCCACTTTGCGGGGGCGGCGAAGGTGCGCCTCCTCGTCCCGCCCCGCCGAGGAACCCGGTTGGCGTCACAAGCGTCTTGAGCGCTCGCTCGGTCTCCTGCATCAGCCTCTCCCGGAACCACGTATAGTCAATGCGGCGGACGAGTTGGGTCCGGGACCATCCAACCCAGTGAGGCACAGCAGCGCTTGCACAAGCAATTTGCAGAAAAGCTCGCCGCGAGGGAACTACGATAGATGACAAATCAGATCCAATCATTCTCCGGCTCCTGTCCTGACAGAGGCGTGGCACTCGATGCCCTTTAAATGCTTAGAATTTTGGTCGGCGGTTGGGTTTTGTAAGCTCATTGACGATGACGGACCCGGGCCTTGGATGCGGGCTAAGGCGAAGCTCCCTGTACCTGACATCCTGGAAGGGCTGTGGTCTGTGGTTGGAGGCGGAAAACCGACGGAGAACAGCAGCCCAACCGATACAGCCCTTCCAGCAAACGGTCACAACCCGCCGCCCCATAGCCGAAGTCCACGGCTGCCCGCAATTCATTGAGAAAGGTCGCTCGTCTTCACATAGTTACACGCTTCGCAAATGAACCCTAAAAGTCCAGCTTCAGCGCAAGCTGCATGCTCCTGGCCGGACCGGTGCTACTGATAACCCCGGCTGAGGGCGTGCCGATACTAGCGTTCGGGTTTGAGAAGTTCGTATGGTTGAAAGCGTTGTACATGTCCCAGCGCAACCTCAGGCTCATCCCTTCCTTGAGCACAAATATGCGATGGAGGCCCAAGTCGGTTTGGAAAACGCCGGGGCCCTCCAGAATTCCCTTGCCGGCATTACCAAACGTATAGGCCGCTGGAACCGAGAACGCAGGTACATTAAACCACCGAGTGATAGTGCGTTCTTCCTTAGGCAGATTTGGCGGCCCGTTAAGGTTGGGGCGTTCGTTCGGTGCCGTGGTGGGAGAGGTGACAGAACCCGAAACCGACGTTCCAAGCCGCGGGTCGAAATGCGTGCCGCTATACATAAACCATACGCCGGCCAAGTTCCAGTTCCCAACCACGTGTGCCAGCACGCCCTGATTGGCGAACCGACGCCCCGGGCCGAACGGCAGTTGGTATTGGTGGTTGATCACGAGCATTAGACGCCGATCCGCTTGATCGTTGCCCCACTCGCATCTGTAGCATCGGCTGTCCTGGGGAAAGGAGTTCGCGTTTGGACCCACCACACTAGACATGAAGTGAGACCACGTAAACGCAACACCCCCACTGAGACCATACCCATAACGCTTGGTAAGTGTGGATTGCAGCGAGTGATACTTAGCGCCGCCGTAACTCGCTCGCAAAGGAACATCCACAAGCGCAGGATTTACCTTGTACAACATTCGCCTCGGAGCAGGATCGCCGGGGCCTGGCAGAGCCTGGTTCACATTGACCAGGTTGTTCATGTTCAGCGTGCGCGAACCAACGTAGGATACATCAATCATCAGGTCCGACATCAGCTGACGCTGAATCCCAAAGCTCCACTGAATAGCTTTGGCGGCTCTCATGCGTGGGTCCCAGGGATAGAACTGCTGGGTCAATTGCGAGGGGTCCTTTAAGTCCGGCTGCACCGGAAGCGGGAGGCCGTCACCCAGCAACATGGTCGGGGCCGAGTCGGCGTTTGTTGACCAGGACTGAATAATGCTCATGGGTGGGTTCAGGTGCAACATCTTTCCGCCATTGGCTCCTGCGTAATACGAAAAGCCGCTGCCCGTACGCAGGACGGTCTTACCATCGCTGGTAAGGGTGTAGGCTATCCCCAGGCGAGGCGCAAAATTGTTCGTATCCGGACACATCATGGAGTCCCCGCACCTATTGTTAAAGTTGGGAAGAATGATCGTGCCGCGGACATAGTCCAGATTCGACCATCGGTTGCTGACATCTTTGTACCAGCTCTGATACTCGTGCCGCAGCCCTAGGTTCAACGTGAGGCGATTCGTCACGCGCCAGTTATCCTCGGCAAAAACGGCGGTCCGCCACCTGCGGGCTCCAAAAATGCCGTACATGACGCTGCGCTGCGCAGAGGCGAAGGCGCCTAGCGCAAAGTCGGCCAACGCGGTGCCCGTTGTAGAACTCCCAACTTGCCGCGTGAATTGACCGTTGAAGTCCCAAATGCCGCGAGGGGTTAGGCTTGTGTGGCCGTTGAATTGGTCCCTAACGAACGAGGCACCGAATTTGAGGGTATGCGTATGTTTTGTGATGGTTAGAGTGTCCTTATACTCGTACGTCATCGCATGAAAGAGCTCCGGATAGGAGCTTGAGCTTCCGAAAAGCGGACTATTCGCAGAAGACACTGCGCTGCCTGCGCCCATAAAGCCGGGCATCGTAATAACTGGTATGCCGCGGTTCAAGTCGGTTATGTTGACGCCCTTGAGCCCGAGCTGTTCCGCCACCGGGAGGGTGCTGTCCGAGAGGAAAATATCGAGATGCGTGCGCAAGGCCCCGACGGTTATTTCGTTCACGGTAGTTGGGCTGATCACTTTGACGTAATCGACAATAGCAGTCCAGTTCGAGGCCAGGCTATCCTGGGCAGTGCCGTTGATGTACGGGCCGACATTGATTGCCGGGTTCGGCGCCACGGGGAGCGCTCCGACGGAATCGCCTTTGGACCGAGCATAGCCATACTTGAAGAAAAGCCGGTCGGCTGTAAAAAGGTTCCAGTCGAGGCGCAAGTCATATTGGTCGGAACGGTTCTTATTCACGCCACTCCAGGTGAAATTGTTCGTGACCCCCGAGGTAGTCGGCGCAGGCAATAGTTTCATCAGAGCACGGCTTACTGGTTGCACGCGGTTAAGCGGGATCTGGTTTCCTGCGAAAGGTACGCGAAGACCTCCTGGCAGTGATGTGAAGGGGTCATAGATGGTCTTCCCTAGAGGGCTGAAGTCTCCTGTTTCGAACATTTTCTGCTGGGCAAGAGTGGGGATGGTCTGCGTCAGCGAACTTGGTTGCCGCGTGCGGCTCCCGTCGTAATCGGCGAAGAAGAAAAGCTTGTCCCTGCGAATGGGCCCGCCTAGGTTGCCGCCGAATTGGTTGCGGCGATACGGCGGCCTGGGCCGCCCTGCCTTGTTGTTGAAGAAGGTGTTTGCATCCAGCTTATCGTTTCTAAGGAACTCATAGGCGGTCCCGTGGAATGCGTTCGTGCCGGACTTGGTCTGCACCACCGTCACGGCGCCGGCGGCTGCGCCAAACTCGGCCGAATAGTTGCTACCCATAACGCGCTGTTCCTGCACAGAGTCCACAGGAGGAGCCAGCACGAGGCCGTCAAGCCACTGCCCTCGGTTTTGTATGCCGTCAACGACGTACCCATTGTTCTGTGAGGTGGCGCCGTTGATGGATACTGCGGTGCTTGCGGTCATGCTGCCAAATCCCGAAATCCCCACACCCAAGCTCGTGCCGCCGGACACGCCGGGTATTAGCAGCAGCATTTGAGTAAAGGTGCGCGAAGCGCTCGGCGTCTCTGCTATCTGCTCGCGTGTGACCAGGGTTGAGACGGCAGCGCTTTGTGCCTGAACCAGAGAAGCTTCGCCCGTAACCTCCAATGTTTGCGTCACGCTGCCCACACGAAGCTGCATGTTCACGGTTATGATATCCGCCGTAGTCAGAGTCACACCTGAACGCACGAGTTTTTCAAAACCGGAACGCTCCACTGTAATGGTCAGGCTCCCGGTGGGGAACGCGTCTACACGCCACTGACCCTCGACGTTCGTTTGGACAGTCCTTACGAAACCCGTACCATCGTTTCGAACGGTGACGTTGGCGCCTGGAACGGCGGCGCCGGTGGGGTCGGTCACCATCCCGACCACTGTTCCGCTCAGAGCTTGACCGAACAAATTGACGCTCAGGGCCACGGCCAACGCCGCGGCCGATATTGCCACTTTCATAGATCATCTCCCTTCCCGCCGTAAACTTGTGGAAAGAGCCGACGGTTTCTCCTGCCTGTTTCGTGCGTTTTTAGTGCGCTGCCGTAACGCCCCAAAAAAGGCCCGACACGGGAAGGGGATGCTCAGTCTCGCGTCAGCTCAGATCAGAGTGCGAATATTTCGATGTTCAACCCTTGTTCACGAGCCTAGCAGATTTTAATTTTGTACCGCGGAAGTTGTCAAGACCAAACTTGAGGATTGGCAGAAAAACCTGTAATATCAGATCCTGGCGTTTCACCGGAGCAATTCCTAATGCAGGCAAATCTTTTTTGATGTGGTCGCCTCGGGAGCAAGCACTGCATCACTTGCCGGTAGGGCTCCGGCACTTCACGCTTGCAATTGGCATAACCGGATATTTCGGAAGCGCCTCGCCGTCGTCGGCTGTTCGGTTCGTTGTCTTGGAGCAACAAGGGTCCGGGTTCCCCGACCCTGCGCGGAGGGCGGGCGAAGCCGAAGATGGACTTAATTCAGCGATAGCACACCGTTGCGCAGTATGATCACGCAGCCCACTGATACGAGTTTCTAAACCTCACACTTTGGAGAATGGATGATATCCAATGTCTGCCACGGGGCCGGTGGGAGCAGCGCGTTTACCAAGGGTTTTGCGATTGTAACCTGCGCCGCCGGCTTGCATCACTCAAGCAAGGCCTGGTGGCCGGAGCAATCCGCAAAATGCAAAAACTACTCCTGGTTTTTCTGGCCGCGCCGCTGTTGGCGCAGCAGACGCTGTCGTTAAAAGACGCCGTGCGTACGGCTCTCGGAAATAATCCAACAATTGAAAGAGATGCTGCCGAAATCGAGGCGGCCGGCGCCCGCCGGAGCGCGGCGGCCAGCGGCTATTTGCCCAGGCTGAGCTACTCGGAATCCTGGCAGCGCAGCGATAATCCGGTTTTCGTTTTCAGTTCATTGCTGACCCAGCATCAGTTCACCGAAAAGAATTTCGCTATTGGGCCGCTCAACCGCCCGCAGGCCATGAATAATTTTCAATCGCAGTTGACGCTTGACCAGAACTTGTGGGATGCCGGCCTGACCCGCAAGCAGGTTGAAAACGCCGACTTAGGCCGCCGCATGGCTGTCGAACAGGCAGGCCGTACACGTTCGTCCGTAATTGCAGGCGTGGTGAGGGCATATTACGGCGCCAAGCTAGCCCGCGAGGCTCTGGCTGTGGCCCGCGCTGCCGTGCAGTCGGCCGAAGCAGACCTCGAGCGAGCGGTTAATCTGCGCGCCGCAGGCATGACGACCGATGCGGACGTGCTGGCCATACGCGTGCATTTGGCGGCCCTGCGCGAGCAACAGATTCGCTGCGACTATGATGCGCAGGTTGCCATGTCGGCGCTAAACGAGGTGCTGGGGCTGCCACCAGATACGCTGCATGAGCTGGCAACGCCCTTTACGCCGGCCGATTTTGACGAAACTCCCCTGGTAGAAAAACTCGAAAGCGCTCGGGCGCTCCGCCCGGAAATCCGGCAAGCCGAAATTGAAATCCGAATGAGCGAGACCCAAGCGGCGCTGGCGCGCACCGGCCGCCTTCCGCAGATAACTTTCCGGTTGGCGTTCGAGGCCGACCGGCAACAGTTCATCAATAAAGGCGGCGCCAACTGGCTGGCGGCAGTTTCCTTGCGCTGGAATTTGTTCGACGGCTTCGCAACGAAAGCCCGCCTGGCCGAAGCCGGCCAAGCGGCGCGTCAAGCCCGGGCCGCACAGCGGCAAATCGAAGCCGGCGTAAACCTTGAGGTGCGGCGCGCCTACCTCGAGCTTAAGGCCAGCCGGGAGCGCATCAGCGTGGCCGAGGCTGCCGTCGCCGAGGCCGAGGAAACGCTCCGCATCGTTAAGAACCGTTACGAGAACGGTCTCACCACCATTACCGAACTTCTGCGCAGCGAAACCGCTCTGGCCGAGGCCAAACTGCGGCGCCTGGCGGCCATACATGACCAGCGGCTGGCAGCCGCGGCGCTAGAGCTGGCCGCCGGATCGCTTAGCCCGGATTCAAGAGTTCTCGATTAGGAGATTTTTAAATGAAAAGCAGTTTTCTTGTTGCTATCGCAGGCTTGATCGCACTTTCAGGATGCGGCAACCATATGCGGCTTGAAACGGCGCAAACTAGTCAGGCTCCGGTGGCCGTCAAGCTTGAAACCGCCGCCGGCATTGAAATGCCCCTCAAATACGAGGCCACCGGCACCGTGCGCGCCAAGACCGCTGCGGTCATCTCCAGCAAGGTTATGGCTCATGTGCTCAGGGTGAATTTCCAGGCCGGAGATCATGTGCAAAGCGGCCAATTGCTATTAGAGCTTGACGGGCGGGATCTGGAAGCCGGTCTGCGCCAAGCCGAAGCGGCCGAGCGCGAGGCGCGGGAAGCTCTCGAGGAAGCCGAAGCGGCAATAGCCTCGGCAAAAGCCAACCTGGAGCTGGCGCAGGCGACGTTCCGCCGCATGGAGGATCTTTTCGAAAAACGTTCCGTCAGCCGCCAAGAATTCGACGAGGCGACGGCCCGGCTGCGTTCTGCTACGGCGGCTCTTGAAATGGCCACGGCCAAGCGCAGGCAGATGGCCGCCCGGATCGCTCAAGCCTCCGAAGGCGTGCAGACCGCGAAAATCCTTCTAGGCTATGCCCGGATAACCGCACCCTTTGACGGCGTAATAACCGAAAAGCACGTTGAGCCCGGCAACCTGGCCGCACCCGGCGCAGCGCTGGCAGTGATGGAACGTGACGGCGCCTACAGACTCGAAGCGGAAGTAGAAGAGTCACGCCTGAGGCAGATCCGCTCCGGGCAACCTGTGACGGTCATTCTTGATTCACTGAATCAAACCCTTGCGGCCAGCGTTTCAGAAATTCTGCCTTCGGTTGATCCAGCCAGCCGGACAAACTCTGTACGCATAGATCTGCCGCCGGCGCCTGGACTTCGTTCAGGAATGTTCGGGCGGGCCGTGTTTTCCCTCGGCGAGCGGCGGGTGCTGACTGTTCCAGCGGCCGCTGTCCGCGAACAAGGCCAGCTTCAGTTGCTTTTTGTCGCCGAAGGCGGCCGGGCGCGCAGCCGCCTTGTGACTTTGGGCGATGTGTACCAAGGCCGCCGGGAAGTGCTCTCCGGCTTACGTGAAGGCGAACAGTACGTGGCGCAAGTCCCAGCCCCCCTGGCTGACGGAGCGCCCCTGGAGGTCCGGCCGTGACCGAGAAACCCAGTTACGGACTGGCGGGCAGAATCGCCGCCGCCTGGATACAAAGCAAACTAACTCCGCTCGTCATCGTGGCTTCGCTCGCCCTGGGTGCTTTCGCCATATGGAAACTGCCGCGGGAAGAGGAGCCGCAGATCATCGTTCCGATGATAGATGTTTTCGTCCAAATGCCCGGAGCTTCGGCCCGCGAGGTAGAAGAGCGCGTCACCAAGCCCATGGAAAAACTGCTCTGGGAGATTCCCGGCGTCGAGTACATCTATTCGACCTCCAGCCCGGGCCAGGCGATGGCTGTAGTGCGCTTCTTTGTAGGTCAGGATGAAGAGGAAAGCATCGTACGCCTGAACCAGAAGATGCAGGCCAACTTCGACCTGATCCCGCCGGGCGCCAGCCGTCCTTTGATCAAGCCGCGCTCGATTGACGATGTGCCGATTCTGTCATTGACGCTGTGGAGCGAGCGCTACAACGATTTTGAATTGCGGCGAGTGGCCGCCCAGGTGCACGACACCATTACGCAAACGCCTAATGTTTCGGCTGTTAGCATCATCGGCGGGCAGCGGCGCGAGATACGAGTGACGCTGGATGACAAGCGGCTGGCGGCCTATTCGCTCACGCCCGGCACGGTTTTCGGCGCACTCGGCGCAGCCAACCGCAGATTAGATTCCGGTCGCTTTGCTTCTGCCAACCGCGAATTCGTGCTCGAGACGGGGGAGTTCCTGCGCACGGCCGAAGATGTGGGTCGAGTGGTGGTAGGCGTGGCCGCCGGCAAACCGGTTTTTGTCAATGACGTCGCCACCGTCACCGATGGCGGCGAGGAGCCTTCTCAGTATGTGCAGCACGCCGTCGGCGGCCGGTTCTATCCGGCCGTGACGCTGGCCGTATCAAAGCGCAAAGGAGCCAATGCCATTGACGTGGCGCATGCGGTGCTTGAGCGCGTGGACGGGCTTAAGGGTTCGGTCATTCCGGCCGGCGTCGAGATTGCCGTTAGCCGAAATTACGGTGAAACCGCCGCTGAAAAATCAAATGAGCTGCTTTTTCACATGCTGATTGCGGTGGTCTCGGTCAGCATTCTGATCTGGATCACGCTGGGCTTCCGCGAGTCGCTAATCGTGTTCATAGCCATACCGGTGACGCTGGCGCTGACCCTGACAGTTTTCTATCTCTACGGGTATACGCTTAACCGTATTACTCTGTTTGCGTTGATTTTCTCGATCGGCATTCTGGTCGACGACGCGATTGTGGTGGTTGAAAACGTCGTGCGGCACTCGCGGCTTCCGCAAAACGCCGGCCGTCCGCTGGCCGCGGTGGCGATCGAAGCCGTCGATGAAGTCGGAAATCCGACGATTCTAGCCACCCTGACGGTGATAGCCGCCATCCTGCCCATGGCTTTCGTCGGCGGCCTGATGGGGCCTTACATGCGGCCGATTCCGGTGGGCGCATCAGCGGCCATGGTGTTTTCCTTAATAGTGGCTTTTCTGGTTACGCCCTGGGCGGCAGTACGGTTACTGAAGCTGCACGGCGCGCACATCAGCATTCACGGCGAAACGGAGGATTTTTTTACGCGACTTTACCGCCGGGTCATGGGGCCGTTGCTTCGCCGCGGGCCGCTGCGCTGGGGGTTTCTGGTCGGCGTGGGCGTGTTGCTCTTAGGGGCCATGTCGCTAATCTACATACAGTTTGTCAAAGTTAAGATGCTGCCCTTCGACAACAAGAGCGAGTTCCAGGTCATCATCGACATGCCTGAGGGCACAACGCTGGAAGATACGGCCCGGGTGACGCGCGAGCTGGCCGAAGTGGCGCTGGCCCAGCCGGAGGTGACGCACCTACAAACCTACGTCGGAACGGCGGCGCCCTATAACTTCAACGGACTGGTGCGCCACTATTACCTGCGCAGTGGTTCTAACGTGGCCGACATACAGGTGAACCTACTGGAGAAATCGGAGCGGGACCAACAGAGTCACGATATCGCCAAGCGCGTTCGCCAGGCTTTGCAGCCGGTAGCCGAACGCAATGGCGCCCGAATCAAGGTGGCCGAGGTGCCTCCCGGACCGCCGGTGCTCCAGACGCTGGTGGCGGAAATTTACGGGCCGACCCAATCAGGGCAGATCGAGATTGCGCGCCAGGTGAAGCAGATCTTTGAATCGACCGGCGGCATCGTGGACGTGGATTGGTACGTCGAGGACGATCAGCCAAAATACACGCTGGTGGTAGACCGGGAGAAGGCGGCGCTGCACGGCGTTTCCGTGGATGAGGTCGCCCGCACCCTGCGACTGGCTTCGGCCGGTGAGGTGGCGGGCCTGCTGCACCAGGATTCGGAAAAAGAAGATGTTCCTGTGCGCGTGAGGCTCAACCGGGCCGTGCGCTCCGACCTAGAGCGCCTTAGCGGCTTACGGCTAGCTTCGGCAGCCGGCCGCACCGTTCCGCTCAGCGAGCTGGTGAAGATCGAAGAAGGCGTTGTCGAAAAGAGTATTTACCACAAGAACCTGATGCCGGTGACTTACGTGACCGCCGATGTGGCCGGGGCCATGGAAAGCCCGGTTTACGCGGTGCTGGCCAACGGTCCGAAGATTTCAAAGATCCCGGTCGCCGAAGGATACTCCATCGAGCAGTTTACGGCGCGCCAACCCGCATCCGAGTCCCGCTACGCCATGAAGTGGGACGGCGAATGGCACATCACTTATGAAGTTTTCCGCGACCTGGGGCTGGCCTTTGCCGCGGTGCTGGTGCTGATTTACGTTCTGGTGGTGGGCTGGTTCCAGTCCTTCATTACGCCTCTGGTGATCATGGCGGCTATCCCGTTCTCGCTGGTCGGCATCCTGCCGGCGCACGGCTTACTGAACGCCTTCTTTACCGCTACCTCGATGATCGGCTTTATAGCCGGAGCGGGCATTGTCGTGCGCAACTCGATCATCCTGGTGGATTTTATCGAGCTGCGGCTCAAGGAGGGCATGCCGCTTCAAGAGGCCGTAGTGGACGCCGGCGCGGTGCGGTTCCGGCCCATGCTGCTGACGGCAGCGGCTGTGGTCGTCGGCGCGGGAGTGATTCTTTTCGATCCGATCTTCCAAGGGCTGGCCATCGCACTGATGGCTGGCGAAATAGCCTCACTGCTGCTTTCGCGTATGACGGTGCCGGTCGTCTACTATATTGTGAACCGCCGCCGGGCCAAGGTCTTATGAAAACTGTCACCAGCCACCGCCAGGCGCATCAAATAACTTAAGGAGTTCACTTTGTATGACCGTTGAGCGTTACCTGCGCATGATAGCCGGCTTCTTTGTAATTCTGAGTCTGGCTCTAGGCGCCTGGGTCCACCCCTATTGGTTCTGGTTTACTGCTTTTGTGGGGCTGAACCTTTTTCAATCGGCTTTCACCAACTGGTGTCCGATGATGACCATTTTGCGCAAGCTGGGCGTCCGTTCCTGAAGCCGGGGCCTAGGTCAGGGGCGGACCCCAACCGCCCCTGACCATTGTTCCGCAATTCAGGCATAGGGTAACTTCAAGGCATCCATTATGCCCTTCATGTAGCCGAAGGCAAACACCTTTGCGCCCATGGTGTAGCCGGTGCTACCGCTCTCACCGACATTGTCGCTGGCGATAGCCGGGGCATGATCTGGACGTATGGGCCCGTCGAAGCCATTCTTGCTGTAAATTTCGAGCATACGAGCCATGTCGGTAGGACCGTTGTCGTGGAAGGTTTCACGGAATTTTTCCTTCGTGCCTTCGACGTCCCGGAAATGAATAAAAAAGATCTTGCCCTGGGCCGTCCATTCTGCGGCCAGAGAGTAGATATCCTCACCCATTAGTTTGAAATTGGCCTGGCAGAAAGTAAGCCCGTTGTACGGACTGGGCACAATATCCATGATCCGGCGGCAGTTGCGGGCGCTGGTGACGATGCGGGCCACGCCTCGCAGTGGTGACAGGGGTGGATCATCCGGATGAAGCGCCATTTTTACCTTGAATTTCTCGGCCACCGGGATGACTTCTTTAAGAAATTTGGTGATGTTGCTCCACATCTTTTCTTCGCCGATTTCGCCGAAGTGCGTCAGTCCCATGGCCTGGGCGGCGGCGGCATCGAACTCGCTGGTGAGCGCGCCGCCGCGTTCCGGGACTTTGGTATTGGTGCGGGTCCATCCGAGTCCGGCCATAAAGTTGTAACAGATCAGGTTGATGCCAACTTTGCTGAGCGCTTCGATGGCCCACTTGGTGTTTTCGATCTCCTCGTCTGCGCCCTCCACTCCAGCCTTGAGGCGTTCGAAAGGCACCGGATGGCCCTCAACACCCGCAATGATCATGCCTGCGGCTTCCCAGGCTTCCTTAGTCTTACGAGCCACATCCAGGTACTGCTCCTTGCGGACCTTGGCAAAGCCCATACCGGTGATGACGTGGTTGACTCCTATCTGCCGGGCAATGGCGACATCGATGCTTTGAGGATTATTGAAAAGTTCACATAGTTTAAAGCCGGTTTTACTAGGCCTATACGGGATGGCCAGCGCCGGCAGCGTGGATTTTGCCGCAACCAGACCGGCCAGCGTTCCTTGAAGGCAACTTCTTCTGGTTATCTTTGACATTTATGACTACCCCTTTCCCCGTTATCGGAATTCTGTTCCCGGCTAGTATAGCTTAAGGAGTCCTGGCTGCAAATATTCGGTTGGTGCACCTGGGGATGGTTGGTGCGGACGGCGGGAGTTGAACCCACACGCCCTTGCGGGCACTGGAACCTAAATCCAGCGCGTCTGCCAGTTCCGCCACGTCCGCTTGGTGAGGGGCCCTAGCTCGATCTTAGCACCGCGCGGCAGATCTTATGCGCCCTCCAGCCTGCGCTTTGGAAGCGGCGTCAGGCCGGCAGCCAGCGCAATCTGCGTCAGAGCCGCCACGTTCTTGACGCCCAGCTTCTTCATAAGCGACTTACGATAGCTACGCACGGTCTGAAGCCCTAGCCCTAACAGTTCGGCTACTTCCTTACTGGTGCGGCCTTCGGCTACCAGCCGCATTACCTGTAACTCCCGCGGCGAAAGCGTTTCCAGGGCCGGGAAAGGCGGCTCAGGCGTTATGTCTCCCTGCTGTATGCGGCGCAATAGTTTATCCGAAACCTGCGGGCTGAGGTACGACCCACCTTTGGCGACGGTACGCAGCGCGTCCAGCAGGTCGTTGTCCGAGGCTTTCTTCAGCACAAACGCTCGTGCGCCCGCTCGAATGGCGGCGACCACCATTTGATCGTCGTCATACATGGAAAGGATCACTACCTTTAAGGCGGGAATGTGACGCAGCAGCTCCCGGGTTGCCTCGGCGCCGTTCAAACCGGGCAATCCTATATCCATAAGGACCAGATCCGGGTGAACTTGGGTGCATACTCGCACGGCTTCCATGCCGTTGTCGGCCTCGCCCACCACGTTAAATTCACCGGTACGTTCCAGAATGGCTTTTATGCCATCCCGCATTATTTTGTGGTCATCCACTAATACAATACTGTAAGGCATTTATAATTAACTTCCCGAGTACAAAGTTCCGAAAGGCTGCGAGTTTCTTAGCTTACGGCTCGCGCGCGGCTGCCGGCGGCGGGATCAAGCTCGCTTACTAAGCGCCTCAGCGGCTCCAGCGCGCTTTCCACCATATTCTGAATGCTTTCGGTGCGCGAAGCGATATCAGGCGCCAGGTGTTCATAATCCATGCGCAGCAACTCCAGTTGCAAGCCCACCGCGCTCAGCACTTGTCCCACTTCGTCATGCAGGATCCGCGATACATGCTCTCTTTGCGCTTGCCCGGCCTGAAGTAAAACTACGAGCGTTTGCGCCAGAGAGAAGTTCGAACCTGACATTGCTTCCGCTCTAACAATAACCGTTTCCCGCTCCCCGGTCAACCTGCTCTTTTTCTTTTCCGGGCCAGCACCCTTTGAGCCGCCTCCACGATGTTGCGGGCGGTCAGCCCGTACTTTTCCAGGAGCTGCTCGGGCGTGGCGGATTCGGCATAGGTGTCGTTGATCCCGACAAACTCCATGCAGCAGGGGTGCGTGCGGGCAACCAGTTGAGCGACGCGTACACCCAACCCGCCGTCGGCCAAGTGTTCCTCGGCCACCACGATGGCTCCGGTTTCGGCCGCGGCGCCGGCAATGGCCGCCGCATCCAGCGGCTTTATCGTGTGCATGTCGAGCAGGCGCACGGAAACGCCGTCGGCCTCAAGCTCCGCCCGCGCGCGTATGGCTTCGGCCACCAGCAATCCAGTTGCAATGATTGTCAAATCTTTGCCTGGAAACACCTCGATGGCCTGGCCGAGTGGGAATTGCTGTTCCGGTCCGTAAATGACCGGCGCCTTGGGACGGCCGGCGCGGATATAGACCGGGCCGCGGTGCTCTGCAGCCGACCAAACCGCCGCCCGCATGGCGACTTCATCGGCCGGGGAAAGCACAATGAATCCGGGCAGCGAACAGGCCAAGCCTATATCCTCGATGGCCATCTGCGAAGGACCATCTTCACCGATGGATATGCCGCAATGAGTGCCGACGATCTTGACGTTTACGCCGGGATAAGCGACCAGCACCCGCATCTGCTCAAAGCCCTTGTTTACGGCGAAGCTGGCGAAACTGGCGGCGAAGGGGATTTTCCCGGCCGAAGCCAGACCCGCCGCCACGCCGATCATGTTGGCCTCGGCGATGCCGCAGGAAAAGAAGCGCTCCGGAAACTCTTTGGCGAAAAGGTGGGTATAAGTCGATTTCGAGAGGTCGGCGTCTACGGCCACCACATTTGGATTGCGCCGCCCCAGCTCAACCAGGGCGCGCCCGAAGGCCTCGCGCGTGGCCATTCCCAATTTCAATTCGCTATTGACAACGGCAGCCATGGCTTAACTCAACTCCTTCAGTGCAAGTTCCACTTCAGCCGGGGTGGGCGCGACCCCATGATACTTCGGATTATTCTCCATAAATGAAACCCCTTTTCCCTTAACGGTATGAGCAATAATGACCGTCGGGCGGCCTTTGACGGCGGCAGCTTCGGCAAAGGCTTTACTCAAGGCGGCTATATCGTGCCCGTCCAGCTCTATGACGTGCCAACCGAAGCCCGACCATTTCGCGGCAAACGGCTCGAGCTCCATAACGTCCTTTACAAATCCATCGAGCTGAATCTTGTTGTAGTCGACAATGGCGCAAACGTTGTCGATTTTGTGAAAAGCGCCGAACATGGCGGCTTCCCAAATCTGGCCTTCCTGGCATTCGCCGTCACCCAAAACCACATAAGTGCGCCAAGCGGCGCCCTCCAGACGGGCGGCTGCGCCCATGCCCAGCGCCAGCGACAATCCCTGCCCCAGCGATCCGGTTGAAGCCTCCAAGGCCGGAAGGAAGCGCCGGTCAGGGTGGCCTTGGAACGGAGAGCCGAGTTCGCGCAGCGTCGTCAGTTGTTCAACCGGAACGTAACCGCATTCGGCCATGACGGCATAGAGCACGGGAGCAGCATGTCCTTTGGAGAGTATGAAGCGGTCGCGGTCCGGCCAATCCGGACGCTCCGGCGCGTGGCGCAGGACGCTGAAGAACAGCGTCACCAAAATTTCAACGGCTGAAAGCGAGCCGCCCGGGTGGCCTGAGCCGGCAGCGCCGGTCATGGTGATGATGTGGCGGCGAATGCGCCTGGCAACCGCCGCTAGCGTATTAATGTCCTGGATGTGTTTGAACATAGTAAAACCTCAGATAAATTCGGCATGAGGCCGTATTTGGAATCAAAGTAAGCGTGCGGCCTCCTTGGCGAAGTATGTGAGAATGATATCGGCGCCGGCCCGCCTTATTGCGGTGAGGCTTTCCAGCACGGCTCGCTGACGGTCCAGCCAGCCGTTGCGCGCAGCAGCCACAATCATGCTGAATTCGCCGCTCACCTGATATGCAGCCAGCGGCAGATCAAAGCGCTCGCGCGCCCTCCGAATTATATCCAGGTAGGGCATGGCGGGCTTGACCATAATTATGTCGGCGCCTTCTTCAATGTCCAGCTCAATTTCCCGCATGGCCTCACGTGCATTGGCCGGATCCATTTGATAACCGCGGCGGTCGCCGAACTGGGGAGCCGATTCGGCCGCCTCGCGAAAAGGCCCGTAGAAGACCGAAGCATACTTGGCGGCATATGAAAGAATCGGCGTCATCTGGAACCCGGAGGCGTCGAGCGCGCGGCGTATGGCGGCCACCCGGCCGTCCATCATATCGGAGGGCGCTACTACGTCGGCGCCAGCCCGGGCATGCGAAACGGCGGTCTTGGCCAGCCACTCCAGGGTAGTGTCATTGTCGACTTCGTCTCCGACCACTTTGCCGCAGTGCCCGTGGCTGGTGTATTCGCAATTGCAGACGTCGGTAATCACCAGCAAAGAAGGTACTTCGCGTTTCAAGGCGCGCACGGCCCGCTGCACGATGCCGTCTTCGGCATAAGCACCCGAGGCTTCTTCATCCTTGCGCTCCGGAATGCCGAACAGGATCACGCCGCCGACGCCCAGCGCGCGGGCGTCTGCGCATTCTTTAACCAGTTGGTCGATTGAAAGCTGAAAATTGCCCGGCATGGCGGCGATTTCACGTCGTACTCCTTCGCCCGGGCAGACGAACAACGGCAGTATGAGCTGTCCGGGAGCCAGCCGGGTTTCGCGCACCAGACTGCGCAACGGTTCGCTGGCGCGCAAACGCCGCATGCGGTGGACGGGGAAGGCCATAAAAAAATTCTAGCGCGAGAGGCGCCGTGCGGCGGCTGCCGCCGAGTTCAGAGTGCCAGTTAATTTTCGGCAGCATTAAATTGCAACAACTTCTCCTATGGCGAAAGCAACATTTTGCAATTTGTTAATGTGCCGCAGTCATGTCCGCCACAGCGGATGCAGCCCGCGGTTAGAATGTCCCTCCGGTCGAGCGCAGTAAAGCCAGTGGCAGACTTAGGATTTCATCGCTTATGGTCATTGACAGGGTCATGGCGGAAGGTGCAGGCTGCCGGCGCTTCTGCACCCGCGGCATCCAAATGTCGCATGCGCTGCATCGAGCGGTTTCGACAAGGCCCCTTTTTGCCGAAGGTTTAGGGATTTAAGCCGTACCGGTCTTTTGTGGCAGCAGTTTCAGAGCGACACCGCCGGCCCGTGCAATGGGCGCAAAAGCCTCCTCAATCAGCGCCGCCTGCTCACGTGCGTGTCGCTTGTGAGATCCGGTGGCCGGGCTGGCGCTTTCAGGACGTCCAGCATAGAAAAGGGTGCGTTCTGCCGGTGATAGCACAGGCAGCATACGATCCCGCATATAACGCCATGCGCCCATATTCCGCGGCTCCTCCTGCACCCAGACCAGCTCGCTTGTTTGCGGATAGCGTTCGAGAACGTACCGGATTTCTTCCTCCGGGAAGGGGTACAGTTGCTCAATCCGGACGATCGCCACATTGTTTGCCTGCCGCTCGCGGCGTGCCGCCAGCAGTTCGTAGTAAATCTTGCCTGAGCAAAACAGGACACGGGAAACGGAAGCCGGCCTGGCCTCGCTATCGTCTATTACGGTCAAAAAGCTTCCGCTGACAAGCTCATCCAGCCGGGAAACCACCTGAGGATGCCGTAGTAGGCTCTTAGGTGTGAAGATGATCAGCGGCTTGCGCACGCCGCGCCGGTCCTGTCCCCCGTAGACTTGCCGCCGGAGCAGGTGGAAGTATTGAGCGGGCGTAGTGCAATTGGCCACCTGCATGTTATTGCCGGCGCACAGAGTCAGGAATCTTTCAATGCGCGCGCTGGAGTGCTCGGGCCCCTGGCCCTCATAGCCGTGGGGCAGCAGGAGCACCAGTCCGCTGGGTTGCCCCCATTTGGCTTCGGAGCAGGAGATGAACTGATCAATCATGATCTGGGCGCCGTTGGCGAAATCGCCGAACTGTGCCTCCCAGAGCACCAGGGTCTCAGGGGCGCTCACACTATAGCCGAACTCGAATCCCAACACGGCGTACTCGCTGAGGGAGCTGTCGTAGACCTCAAAACGAGCCTGATCATCAGCCAGATGCTGCAAAGGATTGTAGGGCCTGCCGCTGGCGTAGTCGAAAAGCTCGAGATGGCGCTGGCTGAAGGTGCCGCGGCTGCTATCCTGCCCACTCAGCCGGACGGGCGTGCCCTCCAGAACCAGGCTGCCGAAGGCCAGCGCCTCGGCGAAGGCCCAGTCGATGGGGCCTCCGGCTTGGAACGCTTCGCGCCGGCGCGCGATGAACCCTGCCAGTTTAGGGTGGATCTGGAAGTCCGAAGGCAGGCGTGTCAGACCCTCGGCCACGTGGGCCAGCAGCCGGCGATCAGCGGCGGTGCGGACGCACCAAGCCGGCGCAGTCGGCAGCGGGACCGGGCCGAGTTCTTGCACTTCGAACCGCTCGCTCTTGATTTGCGAAGAGCGGAAAGCCTCTTCCAGGCGATCGGCGGCGGCGCGGCGCATTCGGCGCACATCGTCGTCGCTGAGCAACCCTTCCCGAACCAGTCGCTCAGCATAGGAGGTGGCCACGGATGGATGATCCTTGATCTTGCGGTACAGAATGGGCTGCGTGTAGCTGGGATCGTCGGCCTCGTTATGACCGTGGCGCCGGTAGCAGAACATGTCAATGACGGCGTCTTTGTTGAAGCGCTGGCGATAGTCGAAAGCCACCTCCAAGGCCCGCACGGCGGCCTCGGGATCGTCGCCGTTGACGTGAAAGATGGGCGCCTGCACGGTGCGAGCTACGTCGGTTGAATACGGCGAGGAGCGCGCCTCTTCGGGCGGCGTGGTGAAGCCGATCTGGTTGTTGATTACCAGGTGTACGGTGCCCCCGGTACGATAGCCCTCAAGTTGAGAGAGGTTCAAGGTTTCGGCCACCACGCCCTGCCCGGCGAAGGCGGCGTCACCATGAATCAGCAGAGGGATGACGCGGCGCCGCTCTCGGTCGCCCAGGCGGTCTTGCTTGGGCCGCACGATGCCTTCCACCACCGGATTTACGGCTTCCAGGTGGCTGGGGTTAGGCGCTACGGAAACCTTGACCGCCCGGCCCGCAGAGCTGAGGTGAACGCCGCTGGCGCCCAGATGGTACTTGACGTCGCCCGAACCCTGCGTGCTGGCCGGGTCGGGGTCACCCTCGAATTCCGAAAAGATCTGAGTCAGCGGCTTGCCGATGACATTGGCCAGCACGTTCAAGCGGCCGCGGTGGGCCATGCCGATGACCACTTCCTCGACGCCCGTCGTGGCCGCGCGCTCCAGAAACTGGTCCAGAATGGCAATGGCGGTTTCCGATCCTTCCAGGCTGAAGCGCTTCTGCCCGACAAAACGCGAGTGCAAGAAATGCTCAAACTCTTCAGCCTGAATCAGGCGCTCCAGGATGCGTAAGCGCCGCTCCGGCTCCAGCGGCCAATTGTTGGCTTTTGGCTCCATCCGGAGCTGAAGCCAGCGCTTCTGCTCCGGGTGCTGGATGTTCATGTACTCGCAGCCGATCTTGCCGCAGTAGGTTTGACGGAGGTTCTCCAGAATCTGACGCAGCGTGGCCACCGGCTGGGGCTCGTCGCCGCCCAGAGCCTCGCCCAAGCTGCCGGTTAGGAACTCGCGGTCCAGGTCCCAGATGGTAAGGCCGTAGGTTGCCGGGTCCAGTTCCGGGTGGTAGCTGGGCTCGCTGCCCAGAGGATCAAGATTGGCAATGAGGTGGCCGCGCACGCGGTAGGCGTTAATGAGTTGCAGAACCGCCGCCTGTTTGCTGATTTCTTCGAAGCGGCCGGGTATTGCGACCGATGACGTCGCGGCGCGGTCAGCTTCCCAGCGTACTGGGCGATAAGGCAGCTTCAGATCGGCGAAGACCCGCTCATAAAAATCGTCCTCTCCCCGGAGCAGGCTTTCAACCTTGGCCAGGAACTGGCCGGATTCGGCGCCCTGGATGATCCGGTGATCATAAGTGCAGCTTATGGTCATCACCTTACCGATGCCTAATGCGGCCAAGGTTGCGGGAGAGACGCCGCGATATTCAGCCGGATAGTCGATGACACCCGTAGCGATGATGGCGCCCTGGCCCGGCATCAGGCGGGGTACGCTTCCCACGGTGCCCACGGTCCCGGGGTTGGTGAGCGAAATGGTAGTATGGCGAAAATCTTCAACGCTTAAGCGGCCCGAGCGGGCCCGGGCGACGAGATCGTCGTAGGCGGCGAGAAACTCAAGGAAATTCAGCCGGCCTGCATCCTTTATGTTCGGCACTACCAGCGAGCGGCCGCCGTCCTTCGCCGGCAGATCAACGGCAATGCCCAGGTTGATTTTCCGGTGCTGTATGCGCGCCGGCCCGTCCGGGGTTTCGGCAAAGTAGGAATTGAGCGCCGGGAAGGCCTCGATGGCTTTCAGAATGCCCCAACTGATCAGATGTGTGTAAGAAACCCGGCCGGCGCCTTGTAGCGAGCGGTGCAGGTTTATTATGCGCCGGTTCTCGTCAACTACTTTGACCGGGATGACGCGCTGCGAAGTGGCTACCGGCAAGCTGAGGCTGGCGTTCATGTTTTCAACGATGCGGGCGGCCGCGCCCCTTAGCGGGATGACCTCGTCTCCGGCCAGAGTCTCTATGGCCGGAGAAGCCGCGGAACTCTGGAGCTGCGGGGCGGCCGGGACGGCGGCGGGAGCCTCAGGCGACAGCGAAGCGAAAAAACGCCGCCAGCTCTCGTCGATTTCGCGCTCGTCATGACGGAGTTGCTCGCGCAGTTCCTGTTCGAGCCAGCTATTGATTCCATTATCAAGACTTGCATCCCTGGACATAAGCGATTTGAATCCATGATAAAGGATGCCCGGCTGGTTAAATTCGATACAATTTTCTCGCATGAAGATTTTGGTGTTTTCCGATATTCACGGCGACTGGCGGGCGCTCGGGCGATTGCTGGAAACCGAAGCCGATCTATACTTCTCAGCGGGCGATCTGACCAGCTGGGAGCGCGGCCTTGCCGAAGGCGGCCGGATACTGGCGCAACGGGGCGAGCGCGTGTACGTGCTGCCGGGCAATCACGAGTCGGCCGCAGCCGTCCAGGCCATGTGCGACCGTTTCGGCCTCAACTTTTTTCACGAGCGAAGTTTTAAAACCGGCGGTTACCACTTTGCCGGGCTGGGCTACAGCAGCCCGACGCCCTTCAACACGCCCGGTGAGTACAGCGAGGAAGAGATCGCCGAGCGACTGGAGCGCTTCGCGGCGCTTAAACCGCTGGTGCTGGTCTGTCATTGCCCGCCGCGCGGCACGCCGCTTGACCGGGTTCGGGACGGAGTGCATGCGGGTAGCTCGGCCGTGGCGCGCTTCATCGAACTTCATCAGCCGGCATTGTTCTTTTCAGGCCACATACATGAAGCCGCAGGCGTTCAGGCGAAATTGGGCTGCACCCGCGCTTTTAGCGCCGGTCCGCGGGGTCTGTTGTTCGACTTTGATAAAATTGAAGCAGTATGACCTTTGCCGATTTAGAGCGCGAATACGCCCCGCTCCGCCAGCAGGCAGAAGCTGTGCGGAGCTATCTTTGACGTCCCCAGTAAACAATCCCAGCTTGAAGAAATAGAGCGCACCATTTCCGCACCCGATTTCTGGAACAACCCCGAGCGCAGCCAAAAGCTGATGCAGGAGCGCAAGCGCCTTCAGGAGGCAATTGAGAACGAAGCTGCCATACGCACCATGCTCTCGGACCTGGAGACGTTGCTGGAGCTGCACCGTGAGGGCGAGCCCGTCGAAGCCGACCTTGAACAGGAGATGTCAAGGTTGCGCGCCCGGCTGGCCGAGCTCGAAACCGAAATGTTGCTTACCGGCGAAAACGACGCGCGCGCGGCCATTGTAACCATACACCCCGGCGCGGGGGGCACCGAGAGCCAAGACTGGGCGGAGATGCTGCTGCGCATGTATCTGCGCTGGGCCGAACGGAAAGACTTCTCCACGGTCATCACCGACCGGCTGGATGGTGAAGGCGCGGGTATCAAATCGGTGACCTTCGAGGTCAACGGCTCGCATGCCTATGGTTTGCTGCAATCGGAAGTGGGCGTGCACCGACTGGTGCGTATTTCGCCCTTTGACGCCAATGCCCGCCGCCATACTTCCTTTGCTTCGGTTTTCGTGTATCCCCAGGTGGACGATGAAATCAAGATCGAAATCCGCCCGGAGGATCTGCGCATTGACACCTTCCGCAGCAGCGGGGCCGGCGGCCAGCACGTCAACCGCACTGATTCGGCCATACGCATAACCCACCTGCCTACGGGGATCGTCGTCCAGTGCCAGAACGAGCGTTCTCAGCATAAAAACCGCGCCGCTGCCATGAAGCAACTGCGGGCGCGGCTTTATGAGTATGAGATGGCCAAAAAACGGGCCGAAGAAGAAAAACTGGAAGCCACCAAGCAGGACATCAACTTCGGGAGCCAGATTCGCAGCTATGTGCTGGCCCCCTATCGCCTGGTGAAAGATCATCGCACCAAACTGGCCATTGGCGACGTCGACCGGGTCCTTGACGGAGACCTGGATCCCTTCATTCAGGCTTACCTGGTTTTCCGCCGTACCGGCAAAACGGCGGGCGACGGCAGGGACGAAGAGGGCGAGTAAAAACAATTAAGGAGCACCGTCGCGTTCCATGCTCGACAGGGAATTGCTTGAAAAAGCCGGCGAGCTGATCCGCGCAGGCGGGCTGGTGGCGTTTCCTACTGAGACGGTCTACGGCTTGGGCGCCAATGCGCTCGATGCAGGCGCCGTCAAGCGCATTTTTGAGGCCAAAGGCCGCCCGCTTTCAAGCCCGCTGATCGTGCATGTGGACTCAATTGCAATGGCCCAACCGCTGGTTGCCGAATGGCCCGAAAAGGCGCAAATGCTGGCGGAGCGCTTTTGGCCAGGGCCGCTTACCCTGGTGCTGCCCAAGCGGGATTTGATTCCGGATCTGGTCACAGCCGGCTTGCCGACAGTCGGGTTGCGTGTTCCCGCTCACCCGGTTGCGCTGGAGTTGATACGCGCGGCTGCAACGCCCATCGCCGCACCGAGCGCCAATCCTTTTACGCGGCTTTCGCCGACTTCGGCCGAGCATGTGCGAAGCAGCTTGGGCGACCGGGTCGACTTAATTCTTGACGGCGGGCCAACCACGGTAGGCATTGAATCCACGGTCCTATCCCTGGCAACGGACCCGCCGCAGATTTTAAGGCCGGGAATGGTTTCTCAAGCCGATATTGAGGCGCTGGTAGGGCCGGTCGAGCTGGCGCCTCCCGTCGAGCATGGGGCACAGTCGGCGCCGGGGCGCCGCCGAATCCATTACAGCCCCCATACGCCGTTGCTGCTGGTTCACGATGAGACGCCCCTTCCGGCGGGACGCGGCATCTATCTCTGGTTGAGCCGCCCACGCCGGGAGATTGCCTGCCACGCCATGCCGCAGGATGCCGCCGCTTACGCTTCCATTTTGTACGAAACGTTGCACCGCCTGGATGGCGAAGGGTGGGACTGGATTGCAGTCGAGTCGCCGCCAAATGCCCCTGAATGGGCGGCGGTGGCAGACCGGCTGCGCCGCGCTGCACAAAAATAACTTTCATACCCATAAAAGTAGGTAACCTGTTCCAGTACTCTTAATTCATAATGTTTTCTTTTAGGCTATTGTCGTAAATTGCCGTGCAGTTGAACATTGAAGCGAGCAAAACGCCGTTCTACCGGCAACAGTGCGGGGGCAGGCGTAGTGGCAGGAGGAGAAAATGAGGATCTGGAACTTCTGGCAAGACGAGGAGGGGCAGGATCTGGTCGAGTATACGCTGCTGTTGGCCATGATTTGCCTGGCCTCAGCCGCTCTTATGATCGGCAGCAGCGAAGCCACCAGCGGTATCTGGTGCACAACCAACAACAATCTTTCAGCGGCATACTCAGTCGCCACCAGAGATTAACCCCACTTAGCCGCGGTGATGCTGACTGCCGGCGGGTGTATGCTAAACTTTCGTCTTAAGTTGAGCGCCGAAATCTCTGGACATGCTCCGCCTGCTTCGTGAATTGGTCCCCGCGCACGCATTAACGCTGCTTGTTTCAGAGACGGTTCTGTTTTTCTGCACCTTTATTCTAAGCGCCTACCTGGTGCTGGACGTCGATCCAGCCGTTTACTTGCTCTATGACGGGGGGCTGGGACGCATAGGAATTAACGTTCTAATCTGGCTGACGGGTATTCATCTGCACGACCTGTACTCCAGAATCCGAATTAAGAGCCGGATTGAGCTGGTACAGCAAGGCTGCCAGGTGGCGGGCATCGCGTTTCTGGCGCAGGCGCTATTAGGCTACGTCAGCCCCGACATGATTCTTCCCCGTTGGCTGATGCTTGCCGGAAGTGGGCTCAGCCTGGTGGCATTTGTGGGCTGGCGGCTGTTTTATTGCGGCGCCGTGATGCGGGCCATAGGCGAAGAAAGCGTGCTATTTGTGGGGTGCAGCGCGCTGGTAGCGGAACTTGCAGAGCATCTGGCCGAACATCCTGAGCTGGGCTTGCGAGTTGAAGGCTACGTCGATGATGGAGAAGCCTCTGCGGATCTGGACGCAGTCGGTCTCCGGCGTTTGGGCGCCACTAAAGACTTGCAGCAGATTGTCGCAGCAACCCAGCCGGACCTGATAGTGGTAGGGCCGGTCGAGCGCCGGGGTAATGTGCCTCTGGGGACGCTGCTCGAGCTGCGGTTCTCCGGCCTGCGCATTGAAGAGGCGGCTTTTACGTTCGAAAAAGTGTTAAAGCGGGTTTCCTTACGTGAACTGCGGCCGGGCCAGCTCATCTACTCAGGCGAGCTTGGGCCGGCTCGCTCGCGCCTGTTTTTCCAGTTCGTCTACTCGGGAATAATCGCCTTGGCGGGCTTGATACTGAGTCTACCGATCATGCTAGTGGTGGCCCTGGCGATCAAGCTGACTTCGCCTGGACCGGTTTTCTACCGGCAAACCCGAGTGGGATGGAAGGGTCAGCATTTCACGCTTTATAAGTTCCGCTCCATGAGGGCCGATGCGGAAAGAGCGACCGGCCCGGTGTGGGCGTCCAAGGATGACCCCCGCATCACTCCCGTGGGGCGCTGGTTGCGGCGGCTGCGAGTGGACGAAATTCCGCAGTTTTGGAATGTGCTGCGGGGAGACATGTCGCTGGTGGGGCCGCGGCCTGAGCGCCCGGAATTCGTTGAGGAGCTGAGCCGGCGACTGCCGTTCTACCGGTTGCGGCTTTATGTCAAGCCGGGTATAACGGGCTGGGCGCAGATCAATCACAAGTACGGCGATACGATTGAAGACGCGGCCCGCAAACTGGAATACGATCTCTACTACATAAAGCATCTTTCGCCGGCGCTGGATGCTTATGTTATTTTCCACACCATTAAAACTGTAATCCTTACCAGGGGAGCTCAATGAGCGGCCGCCGCCGGCGTTTGCCGCCGGGCAGGTGTTAGTAAGCGCTGCTCGGACGATAAGGCCTACAGGACTACCAGAAGTAAGCTGCGATGGGTTCGGTGCTGACCACCTGGCGGTTTTTTATGTGGATGCGCAACACCACCTGGGCGTTCATCTGGTCCCAGCGGCGGGGCGCCAGACGCGACACTGCTTGCATGGCTTGCGGGTCACTGATGAACTTTCCGGCGGCGGCGGTTCCGGTCCCGGTTATCCCGGCGGCAATGATAGTCGGCTGGCCGGTGCCAGGATCCAGCACCCTTGAAACTACAGCATAATCGGTAAGCTCTTGGTCCGAGGTTCTGGTAAGTTGCCACTGTTTATTATTAGGCTCCTGTCGGTCCTGAAGCCATGGAGTATTAGTCTCGGGATCCGAAGTAAATGCATATCTAGCCTGACTTGACAAACGCATGGTTAGCTGGTTAGTAAATGCACCGACAAGGATCACCGGACCACTTTTCATATCAGGCAAAGTCGTTTCACTTTGCGCCAGCAGGCGCACGGTCTTTTTATGCGCATGCAGTACCCCGGCTAACTCCGACATGGCGGCGGCATCCTCCAGCCGTACCCATAGCGGCGGCTGGCGCGAAGTTGTCTGTTCCGGCTGCGGCGATTGAGGGCGCGCAGGTTGCCCTCGCGTGGCGGAATCTTCGGCCGAGGGCGGAGGGACAAAAAACCTTCGCCCGGGCAGAATGACCAGCACCGGATCGTTTGATTCAAATATCGGTCCCCAGAATTGAGCAAAAGGAGCATGCGGGACCCAAGGTTGGAGCCATAGCAGCAGTACGAATATAGCGGCCGTCGCAATTGCAAAAGCAAGGTGAATCGTGCGAAAAGCCGGATGCTTAATGGCAGCAGGTGCAGCTTGCGCCGGTGTAACCGCAGATGGCAGCGGCGGACGGAATTCCGGGATGTAGCTGCCTGCCGGAAGCTCGATTCGGATCTCCCCAGGTTCCGCTGCTTCGAAATAATATTGCGCCAGGCGTTTGCGGAGCTCTCCGGCCGAGACGCGCACAATCGGATCGGCGTTGGTATCGTAATCGCATTCCCGGCCGAAGACATTGACCCCGATGGTGCGCTCCTTGAGCTGGTCAGCGTGGCCGTTGAGGGTTTCTTCAACAATGTAACGGAGAAAACTCGACTGACGTTTGCTGTTTCGAAAGGTTGGACTATTCAGGATGCGTTCCAACTGTTCCAGTATTTGTTTCGCATCCAACGCAGGCGCAAACGGGCTACGGGCGGACGATTCCCCTCCGTGATCGTCTTCTTCCATTTCTGGAAGATTTTTGGGAGCGGCTTCTGATTTTCCGTTGGCCTTAGTCACGACTTTGACTCCAAGTAGAAAAATTAAGACGTTAATAGGCTCGTTCTATACCCTCCCCTTTGACCGTAGCTCACCCCTGAGCCATCTAGCATAACGGTATTTTACTTGAAGTCGCCGCCTAATTGAAATAGCTTTATTGCTGGCTTAACAGTCAGATGCTCAAAGGCTGAAGGCCGCAGCCTGACATCGCAGTTTTAGGGTTCGGGTTTTTAAAGGTTAAATAATTATGAAAAAAAAGGGGCAGGGTGTATCACGAAGGTTTTTCTTTTTCGGCAGCTTGCTGGCAGGGGCGGTGCCAAAAGGCGGGTTCGGCAGCGTTGCTTCACTCACCCAACTCGGGTACAAATCGCCAAATGAAAAGTTGAACTTAGCGGCTATTGGGGCCGGCGGCCAACCTTTCGCCGACCTCCGGCAGGCTGAAGGCGGCGGAGCGGAAAACGTGGTGGCCTTGGCGGATGTCGACTGGGAGCGGGGGACGGCCGGTTTTAAGGCTTACCCGAACGCTGCACGTTACAAAGATTTCCGCCAGATGCTGGATAAGCAGGGTAAGGAGATCGATGCGGTCATCATCGGCCCGCCCGATCACATGCACACCTACTGCGCCCTGGCATGCATGCAGCTAGGCAAGCACGTCTATGTTGAAAAACCATTGACGCGCACGCCCTGGGAAGCACGGCTGCTCAAGCAAGCAGCCGAAAAGTACCCCAAAGTCGCCACTCAGATGGGCAACCAGGGTTATTCCCATGACGCCACACGGGTTGCCTGTGAAATCATTTGGTCGGGTGAAATCGGCGAAGTGCGCGAAGTGCATGCTTGGCGCGGCCGCCCGGGCTGGCCGCAAGGTATGCAGAAGATTCCGCCTCCCACGCCTGTGCCTGAGACCCTCGATTGGGACCTTTGGTTGGGTACAGCGGCTTACCGGCCCTTTACTGCGGGTGACGATGAGTACCGTGAGTATGTTGCCAAAGTAATGGGCAGTCGGGGTGGATTCGGCGGCCAACAGTTCGGCTTCTACCTTCCATTTAACTGGCGTGGATTCTATGATTTCGGAAGTGCGCTGTTCGGCGACTGGGGTATCCATATTCTAGGGCCCGCCAACTGGGCATTGCAGTTGAGCCCGGAAAGTCTGCTAAGCATTGAGGTTATACGCAAGGAGGGGACCAGCCCGTTCACCTACCCACTACGGAGCGCCATCAAGTATGAATTTGGACCGCGCGGAGCGATGCCCCCGGTGACTGTCTACTGGAGCGAAGGCTGGGAGGGCGATGCTTACTTGCCGCCGGGCATGACGGCGGCCGAAGCGCGCAAGATACCGAACACCGGGCCCCAGGTGGGACCGGCTCGCGGGCAGGGAGGCTTTTTCCCGGGTTCGGCCGGTGCACCGGCGCCGCCCGAGGGCGCCAAGCCGGCACGCGGCGCTGCGCAAAGTGAGCCTGCTCAGCGTCCCGCCACAAGTGGTTACAACTGCATATTTGTCGGCAGCAAAGGTTATCTAGGTACAAGCGGCCGGGGTGAGGACGTAGGCCTGCTGCCCGGATCACGCTGGGCAGAATATAAGCTGCCGCCTGCATATCTTCAGCGTTCGCCGGGAGCGAGTACGGGTAGCAACCATGCGGCGCACCTGCGCGACTGGATCCGTGCCTGTAAGGGTGGCGCGCCGGCCTGCTCGAATTTCTCAATCGCAGCGCCGTTCACCGAATGGCTGGTGCTGGGCGCGGTGGCGGTGCACTACGAGGGCAAGCTCGAGTGGGATCCGGTGCGAATGGAGTTTAAAAACAACAAGGACGCTGCGCAGTGGATTAAGCCTACCTACCGTAAGGGGTGGGAGGTGCGGCTCTAACTCAGCCGGGCTGCGATGCGCCACAGCAGAGAAAAGCCATGAATTGTACGCGAAGGGATTTTGGGAGGATTGCGGCAGCCGCCTTTCCTATGCTTAGGGCAATGGGAGCGGCTAAGCCGAACTCGGTTTTTCGAGGCGTACACATAGGCATTATTGCCCCCTACAGTTTCCGGGGAATGTCCTCGAGCGCCGAGGACATTCTTAAATACCTGGTGGAACTGGGCCTCAGTACGGTTGAACTGCAATCGCAGCCGGTTGAAGCTTTTGCCGGTGCGCCGGCGGGCGCCGGGCGAGGATTTGGTCCGCCTGCGGGGATGCCGCCGGCAGGTGGACCGGGGGGAGCGCGCGCCGGGGCCGGGCCGGGAGGAGCGCCTGGCGGAGCCCCTCAGGGGGTGGGGCCAGGCGGGCCCGGCCAAGGCGCAGCGCGGGGACCGCGCACGCTTACGCCTGAGCAGCAGGAAGCTATGAAAAAGGCTGCCGAACAGATGCGTAAATGGCGGCTTTCGGTTTCGATGGACAAATTTCGCGAACTGCGGAAGGTGTACAACGAGGCCGGCGTCGCCATCAATGCCTTCAAGCTGGAGATGGCTAACCTGAGCGACGAAGAGTGCGATTATGGCTTCAACGTCGCCCGGGCGCTCGGAGCAACCCATGTAACCATGGAACTCAACCTGGATCCGGCCGTCACCGAGCGCATAGGTAAGATTGCTGCAAGGCATCAGATCTACGTCGGCTATCACAATCATACGCAGGTGAAGTTCAACAGTTGGGATGTGGCGCTGGCGCAATCGCCCTACAACGGAATCAACTTTGACGTAGGCCATTACGCGGCGGCGACTAACGAATCTCCGATTCCTTTCATACGCAAGTACGCGAACCGCATACAGAGCCTGCACTTGAAAGATCGTAAGTACTCTTCAAACGGGGGTGCGAATTTGCCCTGGGGGCAGGGCGATTCGCAATTAAAAGAGATCCTTCAGCTTCTGGCGCAGGAGAAATATTCGTTTCCGGCCAACATTGAATTTGAATATCCCGTGCCCGAGGGCTCTACGGTCATGGCGGAGCTGGCCCGGTGCATCAAGTTTGCAAAAGATGCCCTGAGCTAGTTGCCCCGGGGTTGGCGGGCGCCGGCGGTCACGGGCAGGCGGCGCCCAGGGCGTGAATGGGGGGAGGAGGGCCCCCTGCAAATAGTCAGTACAAGAGTCAATCTCTTGTTGGAAAGGGGCAAATGATGTTAGCTTCACGAAGTAAGTGGTTGTGTGTGCTCGGACTCGCGCTCTTTGTATTGAGCGCCGGCCTGTACAGCCAGGTCGTATCAAGTAACTTGGTAGGGACGATTGTCGATCCGGCCCAAGCGGTCGTCCCGAACGCTGAGGTTGTACTTACCGACGAGCAGGTGGGAACGACGCGCACCACCCGAACCAATGAGCAGGGTCTGTTCCGATTTACAAACTTGAATCCCGGAACATACTCTATAACGATTAAGGCGCAGGGGTTCAGCAGCTATGTCCAGAAGGGAATCAACCTTTCAAGCAGCGAAACCCGAGACCTGGGGCGCATTTCGCTGCAAATCGGCTCAGTGGCGGAGACGGTTTCCGTGACCGCCGAAGCTACGCCCATCCAGACGGCTTCTAGCGAAAAGTCGGCGACCATCGAGGGTACGCAGTTGAACATGATCGCGCTCAAGGGTCGCGACTTTTTTGGATTCCTGTCGCTGATCCCCGGAGTGGTCGACACCAGCACCAGCCGCGACGTCACCTCGCCTAACGCTATCGGAGGCATAAATATTCTGGGTGGCGGCCAGCGGAACTTTACCGTTGACGGGGTCACCAACCTTGACACCGGCTCAAACGGGACAATCCACTATCAGCCCAACATGGATTCGATCTCCGAAGTCCGATTACTGGCGGCCAACTATGCGGCCGAATACGGGCGGAACTCCAGCGGAACCATCACAGTAGTCACTCGCGGCGGCGGGCGAGAATTCCACGGCAGCGCTTGGGAGAACAAGCGGCACGAAATGTTCAACGCCAACGATTTCTTCCGCAACCGAACCGGCACCGCGAAATCGCGCTATCGCTATGACGTATACGGGTACCGCATCTCCGGTCCGGTATACATTCCGGGCGTGTTCAACACGGAAAAGAAGTATTTGTTTTTCATGGTCTCCCAGGAGTGGACGCGGCAGTTGCCGAGCGGTGGCCAGCGCTTCGGTAATATGCCTACCGCGCTCGAGCGGGCCGGCGATTTCAGCCAGACCTTCGACAGCACCGGCAAACTGATCACCATCAAGGATCCCAATAGCGGGGCGCCTTTCCCGGGCAACAAAATTCCGCCGACGCGCATCCATCCTACCGGAGCGGCGTTTGTCAATTTCCTGCCCATGCCAAATTACACTGAGCAGGATCCCAAGCTGAAATACGACCGTAACTATATGCTGGCCGACACCGGCGCGCACCCACGCCGCAACGATGTTATCCGCATCGACACTTACCTGACCTCCAAACTGAGCGGATACTTCCGTTTTGTCAAGGACAACGATGACATGGATTCGATGGGCAACATCCAGCTTTATTCCCCTTCGGCGAAAGATTGGTTGACCTACATCGAAAAACACCCGAATCCCGGGAAAGGCTATGCAGCCAACATTACCTATACGATCAATCCCACTATGGTTAATGAGTTCGTTTTCGGAAAAAGTTACAATACATGGGACTGGTACGTAAAATACCCTGATCAGCTCTTGCTGAAAAATCCGGATGGAACTTACAAGTTGAATAATCCGCCCAACTGGTGGAGCAAAACCGGACTGCCGAATGACCCCAAGGCGCTATTTTGGCAGCCTTACATACCGCAGGTGGCGTTTGGAAGTCCGCCGGTCAACTCACAGGGTTACGGCGGCACGCGTCCCTATACCAATTGGAACGACATCTACAGCTTCTCTAATAACGTTAGTAAGGTTACGGGGAAGCACAGCCTAAAGTTCGGCATTTACTACGAGCGAACGGGCAAGGTACAGCAGAGCAACAAAGCGACCTACCTTGGCAGCTTCAGCTTTGCCAGCAACCGCAACTGGCCGTCTGACAGCGGTCACGGCTACGCTAATGCCTTGCTCGGAAATTTCCAAACTTATACTGAGGGCAAGAAAATCATCGGTGATTTCTGGTTCACATCGATCGAGTTCTTCGCCCAGGATAACTGGAAAATTAACCGCAAGCTGACGCTGGATATAGGGGTTCGGTTCTACCGGCTGATGCCGCAGGAGAATTTGAACAAGACCTCTTCGACGTTCCTGGTTTCGAGCTATGATCCGACTAAGGCGGTTAGGCTGTATTACCCGGCCATTGATCCGGCCACCGGCAAGCGCGCCGGTTTGGACCGGGCTAGCGGCACGTATGTATCGCCGGTGCTGATCGGCTTCTACGTGCGCGACGCTCAGGGTAATGTCATCGGCAACCCCGCCAACGGTTTTGAAGTGGGCGGCGTAAGTTCAAAAGTTCCTTTTGGATTATGGGAAGTGCCGGCGCTGCGTCCGGCGGTGCGGGTGGGTTTTGCCTACGACGTATTCGGCAACGGCAAGATGGCCATCCGGGGAGGTTTCGGCCAATTCTACAACCGCGGCGACGGTAACCAGATCCACGGTATGAACGGCAATCCGCCGGCAGCCTACCAGTCGACCTTGTACTACTCGAACTTCGACGAGCTGGCGCAGTTGACCCAACTGCCGCGGCCGCAGGGGCCGGAATCGAGCGATTTCATCTCCGGCTATCAACCGTATGAGTCGTCGATGAACGGCAGCTTCGGCATTCAGCGCAGCCTGGGTTTTGACACGGTGCTGGATGTTTCCTATGTGGGAGCGTTCCGGCGTCACGTCATGATGCGGCGCAACATCAACGCTATTCCGATGTTTTCGCGCTACAACCCGGCCTATGCCGATCCCACCAGCTCCGGCAAGCCTCTGGCTGATATGTATTTCCGGCCATTTATAGGTCCGGATGCTTTAAACGCCGGGCAGTTCAGCGGTTCGTCAAATTACAACTCCTTGCAGGTTTCAGTACGGCGCCAGTTTTCACGAAACATGTCCTACGGTCTGGCCTATACCTGGTCAAAGGTGATAGGGGTCCTCACCGCCAGCCCGTATTTTTCCGACAAGTGGCGCAACCGGGGACCGGCGGCGGCTGACCGGCGGCACGTGCTGGCTATCAACTACATTTACGAAATCCCGGGTCTGGGGCAGCGGTTGGGCAGTAAGGTGTTGAGCGCGGTGCTCGACAAGTGGGTCCTTTCGGGCATCACGACCTTCTCGACCGGCGCGCCCTTTACGCCTACGCTGGCCTGGAGCGGTACGGCGCCTGAGGTGACCGGCTCGGACTCCTCCGAAGCGGCTCGCGTCAACGTGGTCGGCAACCCGTGGATCGACCCAGGCGAGCGCACCTTCGGGCGAAACTTCAAGCCGGAGGCTTTTGCCGCGCCGGTGCCCTGCTCGGCTACCAACCAGTCAATCGCTTGCTTCGGCAACGCCGGCACCAACATCATGTACGGCCCCGGGTACAACAACTGGGACGTGACCCTGGCCAAGCAGATTCCGCTCGGCTTGGGCGAGAAGTACCAGTTGCGCTTCCGGGCCGAGGCATACAACGTATTCAACCACACTCAGTTTTCCAGCTACGACACGACGGCGCGGTTCAACCCGAGCACGCTGGCGCTGGCGGCGCCGAATTTCGGGGCCTACAGTGCGACGCGGCCTCCGCGAACCATGTCGTTCTCTTTGCGGTTTGAATTCTGACTCTGCCGGGGGTGGGCTGGAAGGAGGCCCGCCCCCTTTGATTTCCGGAGAGGATAGCACGATTGACCTGGGGGCGCCGGTTCCGTACAATTAACTTTGGAAGGCATTTTGCCGCGCAAGGTCTGTCTTCCGTTGGGAGAGCGGGAGTAACTCAATGGTAGAGTCACAGCCTTCCAAGCTGTTGGTTGCGGGTTCGATTCCCGTCTCCCGCTCCAGTTGATTCTGTTAGAATCGATTGATTACCCGGCTGGCGTAGCTCAGCTGGTAGAGCATCTGATTTGTAATCAGAGGGTCGGGGGTTCAAATCCCTCCGCCAGCTCCAGTCCGCAAGCAGAGAATTCTCGCGGAAATCGCGGAGAGGATGGACGGGTGGCCGAGCGGTTAATGGCAGCAGACTGTAAATCTGCCGCCCCTTGCGGGCTACGGAGGTTCGAATCCTCCCCCGTCCACCAGTTGCCCAGTGCCGCCGCAGAGGCAGCGTGGAGGCAAATCGGTTTTAAGGGCCGATGTAGCTCAGTTGGTAGAGCGCGTCCTTGGTAAGGACGAGGTCACCGGTTCAATCCCGGTCATCGGCTCCAGAATTCATCCCTACAGAGGAAAACAGGTACACCATGGCGAAAGAGAAATTCGACCGCAGCAAGCCGCACGTCAACGTAGGGACGATCGGCCACATAGATCACGGCAAGACGACGCTGACGGCGGCGATCACGCGGGTGCTGAGCA
>Ga0078972_1004933_pt1 | contig 35066 bp, 28 predicted proteins | sample YelNatPaOPGAMG01_FD_67568 | JGI IMG/M metagenome (GOLD analysis project Ga0078972, IMG submission 67568) | Hot spring thermophilic microbial communities from Obsidian Pool, Yellowstone National Park, USA - OP-RAMG-01 (SPADES assembly) (version 2) | ecosystem: Environmental > Aquatic > Thermal...
AAAAGTTCATTATAAAAGGCAATAAAAATGCGGATTTAGCATTTTGAACCTGTTGGTAAATTGATGAAACTTGTATGTAGAAAATATATGGTCTTGCTTGAATTTATTGCCAAAGAACCTGCATCCCAAAGGAGATTAAACTATGAAAAAGACAATTGAAAACCGAATAAAAGCATTTATTGGTAAAAGCTATGCAAGTAATAGAGGAAAATTCTATCTTTTATTTGTATTATTGATGGTGACATTGCTTATAAATGGCTGTGTGAATAAATCCGATCCACTATCACCTCAAAGCAATTTGTTGATTTCAGAAAGAAATTTTTGTGTTGATTTTGCCCCAAATCCAGCTTATACGCTAATCAGTGGTTTTGAAGAGATGGGAAAAATTGCAAAAATAGATAGAGGGCGGATAGTCCCTGTAGCAATTGCATCTGATGAGAGAATTAGGGATTTCGCTTTGGGTGTGGAATACATAATTCCTGGGTTCGCTGATGTGTATGCTCAGACTGGTGTTATATGGGCAAAGGCGGCAGCAGTAGGATGCACTTGGGGCGATATTGAGCCACAGCCACCAATAGCTGGTAAGCACTCATATCACTGGGATGTAGTTGATCGTGTCCTGTTAGAATACCAACAGGCAGGATTTCAGCATTTCCACATATATGTCCGCTGTATGAACCGATGGGCATCCAGTAAACCAATCAAACCAATTGGCGGTGGCAGTTGGCTTCCAAAGCCGGAATATATGGAAGATTATAAGGCTTTTCTAAGGGCGTTTGTCCAACGATACGACACCAATAATCCTAACCATGCGCCCGGTTTGCTCTATCCAGTGGAATACTGGGAGATTGAGTCAGAATGGGGAACAGGGTTTTGGCAAGGGACGTTGGTAGAATATCTGGAACTATTGAATATAGCCTATCCGACCATTAAAATGGCAAACCCTCGTTCAAATGTGATTCTAATAGGATTCTTTTTAGCTGGTGTCTTTGAAGGACATCCTGACCCTCGCGAGATTCCCAACACATTGGCTATGATGCCAGCACAACAAAGGCGCAATACTGAACGTTATTTTGCGGACATAAAGGAATTGCTTGCCCATCCAAATCTCTTTGACGTAGTGGAATTTCATTCTTTAAGCGATTGGAGTGAAATCATCGGTATGTCACGCTTCCTGCGTCAAACGATGCATCAATATGGCTATGAGAAGCCCATTTGGGTCGGTGATGTTAATTGCACCGCTTCACCGCTTGTGTTTTGGGGCATACCTGTCCCTCCATACACACAAAAACAAAAGCCTGCAATAGATATTACGCTTCAAGCTCTTGCTAATCCAAACCATCCACGTCACGAGGAAGTTGAGATGTGGCTTCGTGCCGAACAATCCGAAGGGCTGGTCAAGAAAACGGTGCTTGCAATGGCTGAAGGGTTATCTGGCATTAATATCGGTAATCTAAAAGATGAACCAATTTTTGGCGTCCTTCCTCAAATCACTGGCACAACAGCTTTTCAAGGACTTATTGAAACAAGAGGATTTCCGCCCGGACCAGGTGAACCTCGTCCACCATATTATGCTTTAAAACTGCTGGCAGAAAAATTATTGGGATTTTCAAAGGTTATTCCACTCAATATCGGCGAGGGAATTTACGCCTATCAGTTCACTGTGCAAGGACAACCAATTTATGTGCTTTGGTATGATGACGGAAAACGGTATCTTCCGGGCGATGCTAAGCCGACAATACAAGTGGAAATCCGTTTACCACAGCGTCAGTATCTACTGACAGAAACACCAATAACAATAGATGGGCTACAAACTCAAGTGGTTATGCCTTCTCGTGGAATTTTGAAACTACGGATTGGAACTGTACCGCTGTTTTTAGAGCCGATCAATGAAGGAATGAAAACATTATAAGTTTCCCCCTTCAGATCAAAGAAAGCTATGAGGAAAATAACCAAAAATCATAAAAGTTATGCAGGTAATAGATGGGACTTTCACCTTTTGTCTGTGTTATTAATGGTGGTAGTGCTTATAAACGGCTGTGCTGAAGCATCTAATCCATCATTATCTCAAAATGACCTGCCAATTTCAGAAAGGAACTTTTATATTGGGCTTGTCCCTAATCCAGCTCATGCACCAAATAGCAGTTTTGATGACATCGTAAAAGCCTATGAAGAAACAGGAAAAATTGCAGAAATAAGTATGGTATGGGTTAAAAAGCAAGGAATTGGACAATACGAATTGCTAAAACAAAATCAAGTGATAACGGGAGTTAGAGTTTATGGATTAAAACCATTTGTAACACTTAATTTTGCTACAATAAAACAAGGTCACAACGGATTAGAATATGTTATTGATGCACCAGAGGGCATTAATCCAAGCCTGTCTGATAGCCAATTTAGAGAAACATGGAAAAATGAGGCGAAAAATATCGCACAGGAATTTAAACCTGAATACTTATCGCTTGGTAACGAAATAAATGATTATTTTTATCTTCATCCAGAAGACCTTAATTCTTATTTATCCTTAGTTGATCAAACATATTCTGTGATAAAACAGGTATCACCTAACACGAAAGTTTTAGTTGTTTTCTCTTACAACCATTTGATTGAAAATAATCAATGGGATTTATTCCAAAAATTCAATAGCAAAGTTGATCTGATTGGGCTAACGACTTATCCTTATCAAAGATTCACAAGCCCTGACTTGATACCAAACGATTATTATTCAAAGCTGAAACAGTATATAACCAGGCCAATCGCTTTTACGGAAATTGGATGGAGTTCCACTGGGATAAATACGGAAAAAACTCAGGCTGATTTTCTTTTGAAATTTTTGGAATTAACAAAGGGTCTTAATATTGAAATGGTCAACTGGCTTTTTCTACACGAAACAACTTTAAGCGGGGTTATCAGTTACGTCTCCAATCCAGATGTTACAACAATTGCTTTGAAAAAAACAGATGGTAACCCAAAGGAGGTTTATACCATCTGGATTAAGCTAAAAGAATTGAAGTAATTAATAAACCTAATATAGTCGTGAAAGTTGCAAAAAGAGAAATTCGCCAATATTACACGAAGTATGGGAGTCAACGACCATTTAATGCTTATACAGCCCTGACTTTTGAAAGCTCAGCCTGCATAGTAACTAACCGTTTATATAAGCCATCATTTTCAAGTAGTTCATCATGAGTTCCCATCTCAACGATCTTTCCTTTATCAAGGATTATAAGTTTATCTGCCTTTTTTAGTGTTGAAAGCCTATGAGCTATGGCAATAGTTGTCCTTCCCTCAACAAGACGTTCTATGGCTGATTGAATAAGCGATTCTGTTTCTGTATCAACTGATGATGTCGCTTCGTCAAGTATTAATATACGTGGATTTTTCAATATTGCCCTTGCGATAGATATACGTTGTTTTTCTCCACCTGATAAACCAACTCCACGTTCACCAACCATAGTATCGTAACCATCGGGAAAATTCATGATAAACTCATGGGCATTAGCAGCTTTTGCAGCAGCTATTATTTCTGATCTTGTCGCTGTCGGTTTGCTATATGCGATGTTATCTGCTATTGAACCATGAAATAGAAATGGGTCTTGTAACACTACGCTTATCTGGTCTCTTAGCGATCTAACCTTTACATCTCTGATGTCATAGCCATCAACTAATATTGCACCTTCAGTAACATCATAGAATCTGCAAAGCAAATTAACAAGGGTTGTTTTTCCTGCGCTACTAGGACCTGATAGTCCAACCATTTGACCTGCTTTAATCTCAAATGAGATACCATCAAGGGCATTTTTCTCACCATCATAACTGAATACTACATTATCATACTTTATGTCGCCCTTTATTGGCGGTAACTCTATCGCACTTTTACTATCATCAATTTCAGGTTGAGCATCTAATATCTCAAAGACCCTTTCAGCTGCGGAAGCAGCCATTTGAAGCATCTGATTTAGCCTTGTCAAACCGTTCACATGACCATAAAACTGCCACATATACCCCATAAAGAGCATCAACGATCCAAGCGTCATATCGCCAGTGACAACATCTCTACCACCGAACCAACGTATTATTATACCACCTGCAAAAGTCGCAAATCCCATTATAGGAAAATACAATGTATTCAGTTTCGCTGTATTCATACTGGACTTAAAAAAGTCGTGATTAATGTTCGTAAATTTATTTATTTCTCTTTGTTCAGCAACAAAAGTTTTAACCACTCTTACGCCGGGTATTGTATCTGCTAAAATTGCGGATATGCTAGCCATACGTCGCCATACCTTGTGATATGCCATGTGCATTTTTTGCCCAAAGTAGATCGTGCCAATTGTTAAAAGCGGTAATGGAATCAGGGTCAATGCGGCTAATTTCCAGTTTGTCACAAATAAAACTACACTCATTCCCGTCAACATCATAACGTCAACGGTAAAATCTTGAATACCGTTTACGATGAATTGTTGGAGATTGCCTGTATCATAAGTGATCCGAGACATCAACCTCCCAGTCTCTTTTCTATCATAGAAACTTAACGAAAGCCTTTGCAGATATTCATAAGCTGATGTTCTTAGGTCAAGAATGACTTTGTTTCCAAGCCAACTCATAACATAGGTTCTAAGAGTTCCCAATCCCGTCCCTAAAACATGCATTCCTATTAGAAATAGGACAAATATATTTAATAGGAAGAAGCGGTGTCTATGGTCAGCTACTTTGACAGGGTCCGTTGGAGCGAATACCATATCTGTAAGCGGTTTGGTCATATATGTATTGGCAAGATTTAAGCCAATAGTAGCTAATGACAATATAAAAGAGATGACGACTACATACCAATATGGTTTTAAATAACTAAACAATCTCAAAAGCATTGCCCTTTTCTTGAGGCAATGTGGGCATGTGTCAGTCCAGAAAGGGATAATGTTTCCGCATTTTGGACACCGTCCACTATGTTTTTGGATATGTCCTTCGGACTTTTTCTCAACTACATAGCCATTTTTCTCTCTGAGTCTGTCTATTGCCTTTGGCACCTCAACAATGCTATTTTTATATAAGGCGGTTCTTGAAAACCGAATAAGTTCAATAGCCTTATCCTCGGTTTTTACCTCTAATATACCATTTCCAACATAATTTTTTATCTTAACTTCTTGAATATTATTTATCGGTATTTCTTTAACAAGCTCAGCCTTTTCTTTATGATCACTGTTGAAAACAAGGATACGTTTTTCTGTTGCTAATAGCCACCAGTCCTCAAACACCCCTTCCATATTCATATCACTGGGGACAGCAACACGAATTTCTTCTTCTGGTTCTGATATTTTTGTAAACTCTTCTTGAATAACCTTGGGAAGCTCCTTTTTTGGACCAATTTCAGATTGCAAAGGTTCTTCCAATGTTACTGAAGCCATCATTTCACTCCTTTGTTAAATGATTGTAGGTAACCTTCAATAAAAATTGAATTTTCATTACCGTAACAATCTACTAAAAATTGACATAGCATAAAATCTATATCAACCCAATAATAGCATCCCATACTTGATGTATAGGAAGTGTTTTAGTGCACTCATAATTTTTTTTGCATTTATGAGCGCTACATGGGAAACAATCCATATCTTTTCTGACGACTATGGCTTTTTCATGCTGAGGTCGCCATCTGATATAATCAGTTGAGCCAAATATGGCAACTGTTGGAATCTTGAATGCAGACGCAATATGCATAGGTCCTGAATCATTGCAGATAAAAAGTGAACATCTTTCTATTAATGCACAAAGTTGCCGTAAGTTTATCTTAGAAGCTAATATCGGCATATTTTTCATTTTGCTTAATATTGTTTTTACCAAATCATCTTCGTTATGTCCATAAAAAAGTATAACTTTTGCTCCAAACTTATCAATTAGATTATCTGCGATCCAAGCGAAATTTTCAGGAAGCCATATCTTATCAACAGAACTTCCTCCAGGATGTATTCCTACAAGCCGAAAAAGTGGATAAGTCATTTTTGTATTATTTTTATCTGCTATTTTTTGTGGAGTAAGTTTTTCTTCTTTGTTCTTTGGAAAAGAGAGATTAATGGGGATTTTTGATAAAAACTCTTCAGCAAATGCCCTTTCATCGTCAGATAATTTTAAAACCAAGTCCCGTGATCCATCTTGCACATCAATAAGCCTTAAAAGATCAAAATTCCTATCTATCTCATGCTTCGTCCCTTTTGGATCAGAGTGGTCAATCCAATGTGTAAGTGTATTGCAAAATCCCTTTGGTTCTGACCTGCGACCAACCCTAATTTTTGCGCCAGATATAAAGGTTATAAAATTGCAAAAAGATGAATTTTGCAGTGCAATTGCGGTATCATATTTCTTTGATCTTAATTCCATAAGAAAACGTAATTTACTTAACAATCTTTTATGTTGTTCATTAGGTTTATAAACTATTATCTCATCTATATCTGGATTTTGTGATAGTATATCTGCACCATATTGCTTTACAATGATTGATATTTTGGCGTTAGGGTAGGTTTTTCTTAATGCAGATATTGCAGGAGTAGAATTTAGAGCGTCTCCGATACCATCAGCTCTAACTAATAAGATATTTTTAATATCATCATATTCCATGATATTTTTTCTTTTTGTTATTGTAACACTATCAGAAACCATTATTTATCAGGGTTTGAATTAAATATTTATAAATACTTGTTAAATAATTTTTTTGTTGTCTTTTCCAAAACTTACATAGTTTATTAGACTAAGAAATCAACATAAAGTTTAATAAAAAATTACTTCTATCACGGAATATTGTAAATCTAATCCATCTAAAAAATCAACAGAGATTTCCCGGGGGAGTGTAATTCAAATTTTAGGCAAAGATCGGAAGAATGCAATTCAAAATCAAGGCAAGGATAATTTAGATAATTTAGCCACAGAATAACTCGGAAAATAAACACTAAACACAAGATACTGAACAAGAATAAATTACTGCTGATCACTGATTACTGATCACTTTTCCGTGTGTTTCAGTGTCTAACTACCCAAGTTTATCAATCCTGCTTTTTTCATAATGCTTTTCAATTCTTCCCTTTTTCCCGAAGGCAATGGTTGGATCGGTCTCCTGGCAGGACCCGCTGGCAAGCCCATTAAATTCAATGCTTCTTTGATCACAACAGGAAAAGTTCCCATCGTAAATGCTTTTCTTATCGGCAACAGTTTATATTGCAGATCACGTGCTAAGTCAATATTGCCTGCCTTAACTGCATTATACAGATCAACAATAAGCCTTGGGGCAACGTTTGCAGTTGCAGCAACAGCACCTTTTGCACCAGATACCAACGCAGAAAATATGCACGCATCATTGCCAACAAGTATAGAAAAATCCTTGTCTTTTGTCGCTTCTATATATGATGATGTCTGGACGATGTCACCGCTACTGTCTTTCATGCCGACTACATTATCCAATTCTGAGAGCTTAACTACGGTATCAACTTCAATGATTACACCTGTTCTCATTGGATTGCTATATAATAAGACTGGCATATCTTCGGCAACATCAGAAACTGCCTTATAATAATCTATCAACTCTTTTTGAGATGGTTTAATAAAATAGGGCGTTGTTACAGATACAGCGTCGGCACCTAATTCGCGAGCCATTTTTGTTAATTGCACCGCTTGCGAAGTTGTGATCGTTCCTGTTCCCGCATATATTGGAACTCTACCGTCTGACGCCTCTATTGATGTAGCAATGACGCGTTTCTTCTCATCTATCGTCATTGAGAACGATTCTCCTTGACTTCCAGAGACAAATATGCCGTGAACTCCGCCTTTTATGACGAAATCTATTAACTTTTTCAATCCATTTTCATTTATAGATTCATCATCATTCATCGGAGTAGCTAATGCGGGAATTATACCTTCAACTTTCAATGATCTTTTAGCCATTTTATATCCTCCATATTAGGTATGTCCTCAAAAAACGCTAAATGAGACACACAATCACAATCACTTGATCCAAAACCTATAATCGGTATTTGGCATCCTTTTATTGACATGATTTTCTTATTAAAATAACATTCAAGGGGTTCATTTGTTTTATGAGTTATAATATCAACTATCCTTCCATATTGGAGAAGATAATCTATATGCCAATGAAGACGCTTTTCCTTTCTTTTATGCCTCGCAAGCCTTGACTCTAAACCATTCATTGCACTACCAGTATATACATAATATCCAGCTTGAAAATTGAATTGTCCTAATTTTCCAACATAAATGGTGGTATTCACAGGAAGGTTGATAATTAGATGATAAATGCCTTTTGTCATTTTACATGGATAAAGAAAAAGTGACGAGTGAATACTAATGATTAAAATAACTTTCTATCACTCGTCACTTATTATTATTGTGCGAAAGGTTGAGGTTGAGTTGTTGGCAAATCAATCGGTTGACTCTTGGTGCTTTTCTTACGTTTGATTGAGAGTGCAATATCCAAGACCTCGTCCATACTGTCAACTGTGTGGAAAGTCATCACATTTCTGACTTCCTCTGGTATTTCGTCAATGTCCTTTTTATTTTTCAACGGCAATATAACTTCTGTCATTCCAGCACGATGGGCAGCAAGCACCTTTTCTTTAACTCCACCGATAGGCATAACTTTTCCTCTTAATGTGATCTCACCAGTCATAGCTAATTTTTCTTTTATCGGAGTATCCGTAGCCAATGACGCAATGGCAGTCGCCATAGTTATACCAGCAGAAGGACCGTCTTTCGGTGTTGCACCAGCAGGCACATGGACGTGGATGTCATATTTATCAAAGAAATCCGGTTCAATGCCGAGTTCATCTGCTTTTGACTTTACATAGCTTAAAGCTGCTTGGGCAGATTCTTTCATAACATCGCCAAGCTGTCCTGTAATAGTAAGCGATTCGCCTTTTCTTAGATTTTGTCTCATCTTTGCCGCTTCTACGAAGATTATCTCTCCGCCAGCTTGTGTCCATGCTAAACCGATAGCAACTCCCGGTTCATTTACTCTTTCCGCGGTTTCAGAATGGAACTTCTCAGGACCTAAATATTCACTTATCCGTTCCGCAGTAACGACGTTTTTAAATTCCTCATTTTGAGCGATGGACTTAGCTGTCTTTCTACATATAGTCCCGATCTCTCGCTCTAAATTGCGGACACCCGATTCCCTTGTATAATCCTGAACTATCTTTAATATAGCATCATCAGTTATGGACAACTGATCGCTTTTTAATCCATGGGCATCTAATTGCTTAGGAATCAAGAATTTTTTGGCTATATGAAGTTTCTCTGTCTCGGTATAGCCCGGCAGACGTAAGACTTCCATTCTGTCCAAAAGAGCTGGTGGAATTGTATCTAATATGTTTGCTGTCGTAATAAACATCACGTTTGAAAGGTCAAATGCCACTTCCAAATAATGATCGCTAAAAGAATTATTTTGTTCAGGGTCTAATACCTCTAACAATGCGGAAGCGGGATCACCTCTAAAATCTCTGCCAAGTTTATCAATTTCATCCAACATAAATACAGGATTATTGGATTCAGCTTTTCTTATTCCTTGAATGATCCTGCCCGGAAGTGATCCGATATAAGTCCTTCTATGACCTCTGATCTCAGCTTCATCACGGACTCCACCAAGCGACATACGAATAAACTTACGTCCCATAGCTCTTGCAATTGATTTGCCAAGAGATGTCTTTCCTACTCCAGGAGGTCCGACAAAACAGAGTATCGGTCCTTTCATATCAGATTTGAGTTTTCTTACTGCGAGATATTCAAGTATCCTATCTTTTACTTTTTCCAGATCGTAGTGATCTTCATCAAGTATCTCTTTCGCCTTGTTTATATCAAGTATGTCAGTTGTGCTTTTCTTCCAAGGAAGATCGATCAGCCAATCAAGATATGTCCTTGAAACTGTATATTCTGCGGAAGATGGGTGCATACGTGACAATCTGTTAAGCTCTCGTTTAGCCTGTTTTTTCGCCTCTGGAGACATACCAGCTTTTTCTATCTGTTTCTCCAACTCTTTTATTTCGGCGGTTTGGTCTTCTTCCTCGCCAAGTTCCCTATTAATGGCTTCTCTCTCTTTTCTGAGGAAGAATTCCTTCTGGGCTTTATTCATTTCCTCTTTGGCTTCGGTTTGAATCTTATGGCTTAATTCCAAGATAGAGAGTTTTCTCGCCATTATGGATTTGAGCATTACCAACCTGTCTTTTACGTTAGTAGTCTCAAGCATTTTTTGCTTATCTGCTATGGGAATATCCATATACATCGCTATCATATCCGCAGTAGCAGATGGTTCCATACCTCTTGCCATTAAGTTTAAATCCTCTGGAATGTCTTCTGACAATGAGGTTATCTTGCTTAAAAGGCTTCTGACGCTACGTTCAAGGGCTTCTGTTTCTAAATCTAATTGGAATTCCTCATTTAATATCTCAACTTTGGCAACTAAATATGGCTTATCAGTTGGTAAAAACTCAACAACTCTCACTCTTGCTACACCATGAACCCAAACCTGAACCATATTGTTAGGAAATTGCATTTGTTTTACGATTTTGCCTATCGTCCCTACTTTATAGAGATCATTTGGCTTTGGTTCGTCTATTTCTTGTCTCTGCTGAGTCAGTAAGACTACAAATCCGTTTGTTTTATTGACATCATCTATTAATTTAAGTGTTTGTGGTCTGCCTGCCATCAAGGGAGCGACCATATTTGGATAAATTACTATATTACGCAATGGAAATACGCCAACCTCTGATGGCGGATTGGGCAGATTTTCGCCTTTATTTGTATCAAAAGGAACTGGTAATACAATAAGTTTACCATGCCTATCTTCACGATCATGTTCAGCCATTGTTATTCACCTTTCTTTTTTGGCATTATGCCTTTATATATAAGGGTTTAAGGACCCATTAATCAGCTAAAAAAACTAACTGTCCATCTTTAACATCTATCTTTATCGTCTGACCTTCTGAAAAGATGCCTTCCAACGTCTTCATCGCTAACGGATCAAGTATGTATTGTTGGATGGCTCTTTTTATCGGTCTCGCGCCATATACTGGATCATATCCCACGTTAGCAATAAATTCTTTTGCTTCTGGGGTTAATACTATATCTATCTTTCTTGCAGCTAATCTTTCTCTTATTCTATCTATCTGTATATCAACAATTTGTTTAATCTGCTCTATTCCTAATCTATTGAACATTATAATTTCATCTATTCTATTTAGGAATTCTGGCTTGAATTGTGCTCTCAGGGCATCCATTACTCTTTCTTTGATGTCCTGTGCATTATTTTCGTTCATATTTTGTATCCAGTGACTTCCGACGTTTGAGGTCATAATGATCACTGTATTTTTGAAGTCCACTGTTCTGCCATGACCATCTGTAAGCCTTCCGTCATCTAATATTTGCAATAATATATTGAATACGTCACTATGAGCTTTCTCTATCTCATCAAATAATATCACACTATATGGATGACGTCTAACTGCTTCGGTTAGTTGACCGCCTTCATCATATCCTACATATCCGGGCGGGGCGCCGATCAATCTTGATACTGTGTGTTTTTCCATATATTCGCTCATATCTATTCTGATCATGGAGTTTTCATCATCAAACAGGAATTCTGCTAATGCCCTCGCAAGTTCAGTTTTGCCTACACCTGTCGGACCCATAAATATAAATGATCCTATTGGTCTTTTAGGGTCTTGCAATCCTGCCCTTGCACGCCTTACCGCATTGGCAACAGCAATTATCGCATCGTCCTGACCAACAACACGCTTACGAAGATTATCCTCTATGTGTATAAGTTTGTCAATCTCTCCTTGCATAAGTTTTGATACGGGAATTCCTGTCCATTTGCTGACTATTTCTGCTATGTCTTCCTCATCAACTTCTTCTTTCAACATTTTCTTTTCTTTTTGAATTTCTGCAAGTTTTTGATTTTCAGCGGTCAATTTGTTGTTTAATTCAACAAGCGTCCCATATCTAATTTGGCTTGCTTTATTATAATCGCCTTTTCTTATAGCGTTTTCCTCTTCTATTTTTGCGTTTTCTATATCTTCTTTTATTTTCTGTATCGTTTGTATAGTCGCTTTTTCATTCTGCCAATGGGCTTTCATTTCGTCAAGTTGTTCATTGAGAGATACAAGTTCAGAGTTCAGTTTTTCTAGTCGTTCAAGAGATGCTTTATCGGTTTCTTTTGATAAGACCTGTTTTTCAATCTGTAATTGCATTATTCGTCGTTGAATCTCGTCAATCTCTGTGGGAACGCTATCAATTTCAATACGAAGTTTTGATGCCGCTTCATCAACTAAGTCAATAGCTTTATCTGGGAGAAATCTATCAGATATATATCTATCAGAAAGCACCGCTGCTGCGACTAATGCAGAGTCTTGAATACGAACGCCATGATGGACTTCGTATTTCTCTTTAAGCCCTCTGAGTATCGCTATGGTATCTTCAACCGATGGAGCTTCTACGAGAACTGGTTGAAATCTTCTTTCAAGCGCCGCATCTTTTTCAATATGCTTTCTGTATTCATCTAAGGTAGTAGCACCGATACAGCGTAATTCGCCCCTTGCTAACGCTGGTTTTAGCATATTTGATGCGTCAATAGCACCTTCCGCTGCTCCCGCACCAACAAGCGTATGTAACTCATCAATGAAAAGTATTATAGAACCTTCGGATTCTTCAACTTCTTTTAAAACTGCTTTTAACCTATCTTCAAACTCGCCTCTATACTTTGATCCTGCGACTAATGCACCTAAATCAAGGGCAAGCAAAGTTTTATCTTTAAGGCTTTCTGGCACATCGCCTGACGCTATTCTCTGAGCAAGCCCTTCAACTATTGCAGTTTTTCCGACTCCCGGTTCTCCGATAAGGACAGGATTATTCTTTGTTCGCCTTGAAAGCACCTGCATAACCCTTCTGATCTCGTCATCTCTACCTATTACGGGGTCAAGTTTGCCTTTACGTGCTAAATCAGTTATGTCTCTTCCAAATCGTTTTAGTGCTTGGTATTTGTCCTCTGGATTTTGGTCTGTAACTCTTTTACTGCCTCTGACTTCTGCGAGTGCTTTAAATAGACTGTCTTTATCTGCGCCAAACTCTCGCAAAATTCTACTTGCAGATGTATCTTTCAGATCAGATATGGCTAAAAGCAGATGTTCTGTGCTAAGATATTCGTCTTTTAACCTCTGTGCCTCGTTCCATGCGTTATCAAATACTCTCTTTAGGTTTGCAGATACATAAGCTTGGACTGCTGTGCCATATTGTTTGGGCATCCTCTCTAATTCTGTTTCTAACCGTTGATATACTTCCGAAGGATTGATCCCTATTTTTTGTAATATAGATGGGACTATCCCTCCCTCTTGATCTATCAATGCGGATAGGAGATGCTCTGGCTCTATTGCTTGATGATTATGTCTTTCTGCGATCTCTTGTGCAGATTGCACAGCTTCTTGTGCTTTTAATGTAAATCTATCAAATCTCATTTTTATACACTTCCTTGTTATATAGGATCATGACAATTAATGCCATGCAGTCAAAGTATATCGTATATAAACAAAAATGCCTTGACTGAAAGTTTATCCTTTATTGTTGCAATTATTGTGCCATTATGCGAATAAGTCCATAAAATTATATTTGGTCGCATTATACAAGGATTAGAACGCACATAAAATTTCAGGCATAACAAAAATAATAACGCCATTTTGGCATATAAGGATTATATCTATGTCATTATGGCTTATTCTATAAATTCCTCAAATAGCATAAGTCTTGTTAAAAAAGAACTTTTGTAGTATACTTTAATTAGTAAAATGTTCAAAATATCGCAAGAAAAAGATGATATATATGATAATTAGGGAAGTTGAGTGTAAGTCAATACTGACAAAATCTAAAATATCTAATTATGCGGTGAATTGCTATGTTGGTTGTATGCACAGCTGTGTCTATTGCTACGCAAGGTATATGAAGCGATTCACAGGTCATAACGAGCCTTGGGGTCAATTTGTTGATGTGAAGATTAATTCTCCCGATATTCTCAAAAAGCAGGTCAAGAAAGCCAAAGTCGGAGAAGTGTTTATGAGTTCTGCCTGCGATGGTTGGCAACAGATAGAGAGAAAATATAGAGTTAGCCGACAATGCCTTAAAATTTTATTAGAAAACGGGTTTCATGTAAGCATTCTAACCAAAAGTTGCGTAATAGAAGATGATTTAGACATCATTGAAGGATCAGATACTGAACTTGGATTCACGCTTACCACTTTTGATGATAAACTTTGCAGAAAAATTGAGCCGAGAGCGTCTTTGACAAAATATCGTATTGAAACACTTAAAATAGCAAAGAAAAAAGGCATAAAAATATGGGCGTTCTTAGGTCCTTTTATGCCCTTTCTTTCTGATACCGACGAAAATATAGATTCCCTTTTTTCAAATCTCGCGGAAATTGGACTTGATTATATATATGTTGATAAACTCAATCCAAGACCTTGTGTATGGGAAAGCATAAAGGCTTTTTTGATCGGAAATTATCCATATCTTTTGAGAAATTATGGAAAAATAATGTATGATCAGCAATACCGGGAAAAATATATAAATAACCTTAAACAACTGATATTATCAAAAGCGAAAAGATATGATTTATCACAGAAAATTTCAATGGTCTTTTCTTGATATGAGAGCTGTTGTAATTATCATCTTTGTTTTACTGATAATAATAACCATAGCTGGCTGTGGCGAGGATGTCCCTACTATTTTAGAAACCCTTAATGTTAGTGATCTACAAGCGAGAGAACAAGTTGTCGGTATAGGGGACACTACCACAATAGAAGCAACTGTGTTTTATACAGGCGATCCGACAGTTTTGATGTATACATGGTCAACAACAGGAGGGACAATTAGAGGGACAGGAAGCAAAGTCACATATCAAGCCCCAAACACTCCCGGTGTTTACTCTATCAGTGTAAAAGTTACTGACGGTGCGATCTCCTCTGGTAGAACAATTGAACTTAGAGTCACGCAAAATCCTACCACGATCTCGTTGATAATAGATCAGGATACACACTTCCCAGCAGAAAATATCAAGGATAAATTATCTTATGATGTTAAAATAACAAAGCTTTCAGGCGAAAAGTTGATGCTTCACTTTGAGATCACACAGGATAAAGATCAATTTGACGCATTTTTAAGCATTGAAATAAACGGCAAATCAGTCCTTCCAGAGATGGCTATTGGAAATGAGATACCATCAACGGGAAAAATAACTATAAGGGATATTGACGTTTCAAATGTCATCAAGACACTTGGAAGATATACGATAACCTTTTATATTAGACCCGGCAATAGGGTGCAAAACGGTTGGCTATTGAATGAAGCAAGATTAATTGGTGCAGAAGGATCGTCAGACCCTCAACAATGATGAAAGGAAATAAGATATGAAAAGTGCGTTTCTATTTACAATAATGCTTTTATTTGTATTTTCAACTTATACGTTTTCTCAAGTATTGCCAGATAAAGCGAATGTCACTGATATTATAAGTGTTGCATTCTCACCAGATAGCTCAATGCTTGCTATAAAAGTGCCGAATGGTATACACTTATACGATCCGAATTCATTGTTAGAGATCACATTCATAGAAACTATATCATCATTAAATACAAGCAATTTCAGCCCTGATGGAACTTTGTTTGCCTGTGGAAGTAAAGATAATTCATTAATAATTATGGACGTAAAGAATCGTATAGAGTTGGCGACATTGACAGGTCATCAAAGCAAAATTTCGTCAGTCTCTTTCAGTCCTGATGGAAATCTTTTGGCAAGCGGTAGCGAAGACGGAACAATAAAACTTTGGGATGCCAAAACACGATTAGGGATAGCAACCTTTAAAGGTCAAACAGGAAAGATTAACTCGCTAAGTTTCAGTGCAAATGGAAAATTCCTCATAAGCACTGATTCTAATAATACCCTAAAACTATGGGACCCTAAGACATATCAGGAATTAGCAACCTTAAAAGGACGCCTTGATTGGTCATTATCCCCTAACTTCACACCAGACATGACTCTTGCCCCTAAAAGACGCGCATTTACAGAAACATTAAAACTCAGTGATCTAAGACTTGCCAATCCTAACGTGCTAACTGGTGATACTACAACTATTGAGGCTTTATCAGTTTATAGTGGCGACGAGACTGCCTTAAAGCATATATGGACAACAAATGCTGGAGTGATACAAGGATCGGGGAATAAGGCGACTTATAGGGCGCCAGAAAGACCCGGAACATATTCGGTTAATGTCAGGGCAACTGACGGTGCAATCTCATCTGAGAGAACCGCTGAGATCAATGTAGAACAGGGAAAATCTGAATCGTCTATCTTGCTTTCTAACAATACATATTGGCCTGCAAAAGAATTTAAAGATAAACTATCTTATAACGTGAATATTACAAGAATTCCAGAAACAAAGGTTATTATTCATTTTGATATAACACAAGACAAAGATAAATTTGACTCATTTCTTATCATTGAAATAGATGGAAAAGTTGTCCTGCAAGATATGGCAATAGGAAATGAACAACCATCAACAGGTATCAGAACTATCAGAGACATTGATGTAACTAATATAATAAAAGAACCAGGAAGATATACGGTTACATTTTATATGCGTCCCGGTGATAGGACAGAAAACGGCTGGCTTATGAACGAGGCGAGGATCATCGGTGTTGAAGGATCAGTTGAGTAAGATATAAATGGATAATTTGACAATACATGCCAACGCAAAGATCAACCTGTTTTTAGAGGTTTTAGATAAAAGGTCTGATGGTTACCATAATATAGAGACAGTCTTTCAGTCAATAGACTTGCATGATACTATTATATTTAAAGAAAAAAAGTCAGGTATATCAATCAATTGCGATAATAAAGATTTACCTTTGGATTCATCTAACCTAATAGTTAGAGCCTATGAACTTTTGCTTAAAGAGAGCGGAAAAAGCTATGGCGCAGATATTCAGTTAATAAAAAGAATACCAATAGGAGCAGGTCTTGCAGGTGGAAGTGCTGATGCTGGTGCAACTTTAATTGGACTAAACGAACTTTGGAAGTTAGGTTATGACATAAATGACCTTATTGAATTAGGAAAGAAACTCGGTGCAGATGTCCCTTTTTGTATGATAGGCGGGACTGCTATTGGAAAGGAAAGAGGCGATTTGATAACCAGGCTCAAACCTCTCTCCGATGTTTATGTTGTTGTCGCTAATCCGGGATTTGAGGTCTCAACTGCTTGGGCATATAAAAGCCTTGCAGATTTAGGGTTGACGAGAAACAGAAAAAATGATAATATAATAATAGAAAAAATTAATGAAGGCAATATATTAGCAGTTGCAGAAAATCTCTATAACGCATTTGAAGAGATAGTTATAAAAAAGTATCCAATTGTCGCAGAGATAAAGTCAGATATGATAAGTCTCGGTGCTTTGGGTGCTTTAATGACGGGCAGTGGTCCAACAGTTTTTGCCTTAACAGAAGATATAGCTATTGCACAAAATATTAAAGACCATTTTGAAAGGCATATTAAATTTTGCACAATAGCAAAGACAACAGATCATTCTATCACAAGATCATAATGGGGGATCGCCAAGCGGTAAGGCACGGGCCTTTGGAGCCTGTATGCGGGGGTTCGAATCCCTCTCCCCCAGCCATCTCAATCATCAATCCTTCTTAGAAATTGCAAAACAGATTTTTCATCATCAGGCACGGGTATTCCCATAAAGCGATTAACAGAACGTAAAGCTAACCAATATTCCCTTAAATCGTTGCCGGGATAATGTGTCATATACGAGTCGCGATCGGTCAACTGTCCTACAGGACCAAACCAGTAGCCATCGCTTGCGGGATGCGATCCGAGCCGATACGCCTGATCATATAATTGAAAGACATCGCGAGTGTAACGTTTATCGGCTTTTTCTTTGCTGTCAATTGTCAACCAAATCCCACCTAATACCTTGTAATTGATATTTAATCGGTCAAGCTCTTTTCTTAGTTCCTCATATCCCGGTTCCCAACCGCTTCTCTGGGGTTTACTTCCATAACTAGGGGCGCATGCGTAAGTGCCTTCCATAAGGACAAAAAACGGTGCTTCTTCCGTAGCTGTGCCGATTGCCATGCCAATATCATACCAATAATCTGGCGCCTCTGGCAATTTGCCAAATACAAACTTTGGATTAATAGCGTGGACTTCTTCTGCTAATTTCCTGTATTGCTCAGTAAATCGCTTGATCACAAGATTACGATACTCCGCAAGTAAAGGCGGATTTTGCGATTCAAGCCATTTTACTCTCTCTGATGGTTTTATATCGGGCTTTTTGACGCCTATATACTCAATGAATTTCTCCCAGCAATCGTCACAATAACAGATATTGATATTTGGATAGACAGCGTATTGTTCAGAGTCAACAAAAAATCCGACGATGTTAGAATGTTTCAAAGACATTTTTACGGTATCAAGGACAGGTTTTCGTATAGTAAATTCCCAAAAAGGTTCAGAAAACGGACATGCAGCAGTTGAAATTTGTCCTTTTTCATTCATAGCGGAACGACAACTGGGTATTAGATGGGGTATTCCCCAGGCGTAACCTAATCCAATTAAGTTAATTCCTTGTTCTTTGGCATATTCGTTTACTTTATCTTCTTTTGATCCCCCACCGACCAATGCGGATACTCCCGCAAGTCTGAGCAATTTATACCCATCAATTGGCTGATCCAGTCCACCGATACTGCCATAAGCCATAACTATTTTGGGACGATCCCACCATTGTTTGCCATCTTGGTTAGGCATACATGATCCTGCACAAAGTATCGTCATTAATGTCACAAGTTCAAGAGATGTTTTTATCATATACAAACCTTTCATTCAATATAAGGAGTTAGTATTATTGTTTCTCCTACATGTGTTGGAATGTCAATTATATCGTCGGACATAATTTCCTCAGTTCCTAAATAATCTCGCTTCACGAGAACTGCCTTGGCAATATTATTATAAAGGCGAAGAACAGAACCTTTTTCACTGAAAACTTCAACCTTTGTTATCTGTCCATCTTTATATTTAGCACTGACAAGAAAAGCTCCTTCTGCCCTCATTCCATAGAAACTGGCATTTCTCCAATGATCTGGTATAGCTGGAAACACCTTCATTATCCCTTTGGCAGTATGTAATAACATTTCTTGCACCGCAGTTATCGCTGCCATACCCGCTTCAATTTGCATTATCTCACCGCCAGTGCGTCCCATTCCCATAATGCTTATGCCGGGGTATCTGACATCGTGTAAGGTGCCATTTCCTTCATTTGTGAAAAATCGTTTCCATAGCTCCAAGATCGCCTCTGCTGCTTCACCATTCCCTAATCGTGAATGAATTATAGACGCCCAAGGCATACACCATCCGCTCCACTCTCCCATTCCTTTATGTATCCAATGGGCAATTGTGTTTTGAACGGTCTGATAATGTTTGCCTCCTTTTTCGTATTCAAGAGTGTCAAATGGATAAATACCCGCTAAATGTGAATGATGTCTATGTGAGACAGCTAAATCTTGACCTTCCCAAAGTGCAATGCGATTGTTTATCGTTGAGAAATCTGGCAAACGATGGTCTATATCCTCCCATTTTTCAATGCCTTCATTTATTTCCAATATTTCAGATGCCTCACAAAGTGCTCTACACAAAAAATGGATAAGTGATAGTTGGAACGATGCGTTTTTTCCCCATGCGTTCATTGAAGAACCACCATATTCTGGTGATACACTTACAGGCAGGCTGAGTTCGCTGTCTTTATCTTCAAGCATTTCTTCATAAACTCGCATAGCACCCTTCATAAACGGATATGCGACATCTCTAAGAAATTCATCATCCATAGAATACTTGTAATAAAGCCACATCAATTGTGCGACCCATGAAGTTGAGCCGTGATCAATAGAGCCTGTCCAGAATCCGCCCATACATACACAGCGATCATCTACCGCATGAGGCAACATCAATCCATCATCAATACCCAAGAACATCTTGGCGTTGTGACGAAGTTTATCTTCCCAAGATTTTATCATGTTGAAAAGCGGTTTTATGTGATCAAGCCGATTCCCAGCATAGGTTGGCCAATAACACTCTTGGACATTGATATTAAAATGATAATCACTGCTCCAAGGAGGCATTTGATATTCCTCTACCCAAGGTCCTTGCAAGGTCGCAGCAACTCCATCAGGATTAGTCAACCCAGCGAATTTATACATACCATAATAATAGATAAATTCCAAATTGTCAGATGGAAGTTTGACAGATGGGACTGATTTCCAATATGATTTCCACCAATTCATATTCTTTTTACGAATTTTCTTGAATCCTGCTTTGGTGACCTTATTTACAATGTTCCTTGCATTATTTTTCGCTTCATCTACATCATTGCCATAGACAAGAGCCATTATAAGTTCATTATTATCATATCGGTATCCGAGGCAAATATGCGGATCCGCGGGACGCATCTGCGTCCATCCAGATAGATCATCGTTTTCAAACATAACAGGCGGTTCAAAACTTATGCTTTTCAGATACTCTCCGACATATTCCCAAGATGGCACTCTGTTAATTGACTGAATTGAAAGCCCATCTTCTATAGAGATATAGAGGCATGGTTTATCCATCAACAAAACACATAAAACAGAATATTTTTCACCATTTTTTTCTATTTTAAGATTGACTTCCCCGCTTTGTAAATCAAGGACACCAGACAAAATCTTTGATCCTTCGCCGAAATCTATCTCCAATCTCCCAAAAGGAAGGATGCTTGGACGACGTGGCTGACCCTGTTCAGGAGGTTTGCCTTCAAATAGCTTGCGAAGCCTTTGTTCGTCATTAGCTTCAAGGCATTCTCTTATATTTTCATAAGTCATATCTTCTGTAAATGGCATTCCTCCACGATGATCCCAAAAATCGGCACGGTTCATAGTTATATGGAGTTTTTCATCACCCCAGATCATCGCTCCAAAAGTGCCATTGCCTTGGAGTATACCACAATGAGTTCTTGTTAATGGAAACAACCATTTGTATCTTTTCTTCATAACACACCGCCTTGAAATAATAAGATCATTAAATATATTCACTTGCCTTTAACTAATTTCTGGTGGGACGTTGCCATAAGACCATCGGACTTTTGATGGATCAACTTTTGGTGGTTCTGGCACAGCTCCGGGTGTCATCTCTTTCGTCAAATCAATGAGGGCATTGACAATCTTATCACCAGCGCCGACTTCAAGATTGCTATACGAAGTCAAACGAGTTTCATATCCTCCGCCATGTTCTCCCATCGCATCTTCTGTTGGGATATAGCCTACACAATCATTGGCAAGCTCTACAGGAAACGTAAACGGGAAATTGCTCTTTGCTTTAAGGTTTAAACCATACTGACAGAAAAATTCAGAAGGATTAGCCAAAAACACCGCAGGACCTACTTGAATTGCCTGCACTTCAACATCAACAATCGGTTCTTTTTCTATCAACGCATCAAGCAATATGATCTCTTTAGCGAAGGTCCAATCAGTGCTATCAACTTGTGATCTATCTTGATTGATTATATCAAAAGCTCGTTGAAGTCTGGCAGGGCTTGGCTTTCTTCTGGGGATTTTTAGGATTTTAGTCAACGATGATACGGGGATCAATTCTCCCGGCTCAACACTAACAAGCACTTTGACCGCCTCTGCTCCAACTCTTGTTCCTACAAATCTTGCTGCTCTCTCGCCAAAATCAATATTATACGGGCTTAGATTATTGACCTGTGTAATATCTCCGCATGCACCATTTAAAAATACGACTATCGCCTGATCGCCCGTAACTGACCTTATAGTTTTTTCAAGATAATATATCCAATCTGCGGAAGTACCTCCTGGACCTGTTGTGCCATGACAAGCAAAGTTCACTACGCAACCCAAAAATTTCCCCTCTGAATCCCATGCACCTATAACGCCAACTTCAGGATCAATCGGTCCCGCAGGTTTAACAATATCTGGATTGCATTTCCCCGGATGTGTGCATGCCATACCATTTTTCATAATAAAACGTCTATTGAATGCGGATTTGTCCTCATACCCAGAGCCAACACCACATTTTGCGTCTGTGAGATTATCGTTCGCCTCTGTAACTGCCTCTATAAGGAGTTTTTCTACCGTTTTCATATATTCAGGATCAGCACATGAACTCATCTCATAAGCCAACCGCTGAACTAATTCAGAAGCATGGTCAAATTGACCCGGCAGAACCATACTCAAAGGTCCTGCTGAATGAGAATGCGAAGCACCAACCATTATCGCATCAGGCTTAATTCCACAAGCTTTCTCTATGCCTATCCTTGCGTTTTGGACAAGAACTCTTGGCACATCTAATGTATCAATGCCAACTAATGCGACTCTATTATTTCCATCATTAAAAACAACTGCCCTTATCTTGCATGGATCATGGACATTGCCATCATGAAAAGCCTTTCCATACCCTCCGGGGCGTTCCATCCCCGCTCTTGGGGTTATATCACGTTCTGAAAATCCGACTTTCATATTTATTCTCCATTTTTAACATGTTGCCTCAAATTCTTTGGAGATCAGAAGAATATGTATCCCATTCAATAATATCTTCTCAGCGATCTTTTCAGGATATATTACATAACTGCCTTCTAATATGCTATCCCTTAATTTAGAGATCATATCATTTTGAAGAGTATTTAATTCATTTAGGATTTCCTCAAACTCGGTCATATTCTCAAATGTATTCATCATAGATGTCTTCCTAATATTATTAATTTGACTCCCATAAGTTCAACTTGAATTACCCCATATTTATATTATCGGCAATAATTTTACATATCTTAAATTTTAAGATGATCAAGCCATATATTTTTGGCGATCACCCCTTGCCGAATACTGAGTTAAAAAACAGTTTTCAACTCTGCCCATTTGGATACAAGTTTCCCTTTTGATTCAACTGCGGTAGCAGCTAATACCCCTTTTTCTTTGATATTATTAATCTCTGCTTCTTTAAGAGGTGTTTTAAAAATAGCGAACTCGTCAACAGCTCCGCTATATGATTCTCCACCAGAATATCCGCCTATTTTGAATTCTTTATTATTTCCTCTTGTTGCCTGAAAGTTTGTCTCTTTGGCAAGTTTGCCATCTACATAATCTCGGAAGTTTTTGGCATCACCTACGACAGCAACATGAGTCCATTTATCTTTGGGGATTATTCCCGGATCGGTTTCACACATACCACCTGCCCATGCTGCGCCGACCCAACCGCGCCATGAAATCCTACCATCATTATTGACAAACAAAGTGTCATTTGGATCAGGACCTGCGCGAAAAATCTGTTGCCAAGTATTCCCAGTAAGTTTAGGTTTAATCCATAATACAAGCGTAAATAGTCCGTTTTTAAACAACTCTGAACTCATAGTATCGGAGGCGCTAAAACCAACTCGGCTTTCTGCAAATTCAAGAGCCTTTCCCATTTTCCCATCAATGATATTAGGGTTATTTTCTAACTTGCCATCATTGCCATTGCCAGATAAATCTTTCACAACATCGCCTTTTATGTCGTCAAACGAATAATAGACAATAGGCTTTTCAATTGCCTGAACTATAAAAGGAGTCAAAAATAAAAAGACAAGAAATAATGTAAACACAATATAACGCATAGAAAACCTCCTTTTCTAAGTAGTTTTAAATGCTAACTATACTATTTCAATAAGATTATGAAATAAAAAAGCCATTATGTCAATGGTGAATTAACTGAGCTTAGGACATTAGCTCGGACATCTTAAAAATCTCCCTTTGGGAAAGAAAAAGCACAAAAAGTCTTCATTTTTCAAAGGGAGATTTAGAGGGATTTCCCTATATAGATTAATCAGATAATAAATTGTCCGAACTCATATCTGAACCTATACTGACCCCCACAAGAAATTGCTAGAAGATGTGTTAAATTATTTACTTATGTTGGCGATGTCGTTTTAGACCCATTTACTGGTAGTGGAACAACTTTGAAAGTAGCAAAAGAACTGGGAAGATACTATATTGGATATGAAATTTGTAGATCATACAAAGAAGTAATTGATGCAAAACTTAATCAAATTACTTTTGAGGAAATTTTATATGCATCAACTGCAAATAAATAAACTGTATGCAATATAGATTATTCTTGGTAGGCCCTATAAATGATAGAAAATAGACATTACTGATGATTGTCTTATAAACGAGAATAAAATTTCCAAATTGATTGAATATAACGAGAATTTAATTGAAAAAGTTCAATAAAAAAGCAAAACCAAATTTTTTCGTTACTTCTTGCTTTGATAGCTAGACTACAAATTAAAATCTTACCAATCTCGAACTCCGAAAAACAGTCTTTCCATAGTTTCAATTTCATAACAAATAACACTTCTCACTGACCACTAATAAAATATGGTGGAGCAGATGGGATTCGAACCCACGACCCCCGGACTGCGAGACCGATGCTCTCCCAACTGAGCTACTGCCCCATGTTTTAGTAATCAGTGTCTGTAATTAGCATCAATGATTAAAATAAAGCAAACTCCTCTTTTATATTTGAAAGCCGTTGATTAGCCTTCTCACAATATTCGCTTGAAACGTCAATTCCAATATATCTTCTGCCCAACTTTTTTGCAACAGCGGTTGTTGTGCCAACACCATTAAAAGGATCAAGAACAATATCTCCACGATAGCTAAATAATTTCAGTACATTACTTACCAAATTTTCAGGGAACATCGCTGGATGTCCATATTCTTTCATATTCCTTTCTGGCGCTATATCCCATTTGCCGATAACAAATTTCTTGAATTCCTCTGCGGTAATATCTATATTCTCTTTTTTTCCCTGCTTTTTAAGATCGCCCTTGCAGAATATCTCCAAAAATTCCCAAGTATATTTCAAATAAGGATTACTTGGACTTTTCCATGACCCCCAAGCGGTATATTTACAATTCCAATTGTGCTTATCCCAGATTATCTCGCCCTTCCATATCATCTTCTTTTCCATAAAGAAATTGGAGATGATGTGGTGTATCGGTATATAATCCGAAAAGAGCGGTTGAACATTGACGATTATCCTTCCACCATACTTTAAAACACGAATACATTCATTAAATATTGCAAATAATTTATCAAAATATAATTTCCAATCAGTGCCGTCTTTATGATTTTCGTATTCTAACCCAAAATTATATGGTGGAGAGGTAAAAACTAAATCTACTGAATTCTCAGGGAATTTTCTTAAAACCTCTTCACTATCCCCTATAATTATCCTATTTATAAATTCCTCTGATAAATCATTATTTTCTTTTGAAAAACAACTATCCTGGGCGTAATAGTAAATACCTCTTTCTTGCTCCTTACCTTTTCTATTTTGGACTTTTCTCTCTTTGTTATATCCTACATAGAGTCGCTTATTGCCGTTTGGACTGTAACTTCTTATTGATTCAACCTTTTTTAAGATTTCACTTAGAACACTTCCAAAACCATCATTGTATATCTCTATCGTAGAGTTAACCTTATTCTTAAATTCAAAGAAATCAATTTGTCTGAGTTTTATTATTAAATTATCTTCTGATATTTCAAAATAAACATCGTCTTTTGAAAATGACGAGAAAAAACTATTTAGTTCATCTTTATACTTGTTTATAGGAAAATGTGAGATTGTTATGGTTTTGTATTCGTTCATTATCATCTCACTTTCCTTATAGTTTTATAAAAGTAAATACTCCATTTGATGTTCTTTCTCTTTGATAACAAGTAGATCTGGATTTATGTTCTCGTCCAATTCTTTCAATCTTTTTTCAGCGATACTGACATATTTTTTATTTAAGTCTATACCTATATAATTTTTTCCTAACTTTTTAGCGGCAACAGCAGTAGTTCCACTGCCCACAAATGGGTCTAAGATAACTGCATCATCGGAAAAAGCAGAAAGTTTTATTAGATATTCGCAAATAGCTAAAGGTTTAACAGTTTTATGGTCGTTATATTCGCCTTTCTCTTTTTTCGTCGGTTTCGGCAAGAGAAATGTCTTGTCAATTAGTTCGTTTATACTGTCAACAGTAAAGACATTTGCAGGATACATATTGTCACCAATTTTAACATTAGTGTTCAACAATCCTACTTCATATTTTAACATATTATCCAAATATGTATGATCAACAGGTTTTTGAGCCATCGCAATCGGTTCAAAACAAGATTTTATCTGCGGAGTTTTCCAGCCGTTTAATTTTTTTCTAATCTTTTCTTTTTCTTCGTCATCTACATTCATTTTTTTAATGAAATGCTCTATGCCCATCGCTTTCGCTTGATTTTGAGTGTAAAGCCATATAAAAGCATCTCTAATTTCAAATCCAGCATCATCAATTGCAGAAGTCATTCTATGATAAAGTCTGGGGCTTGAAAAAGAAAAGAAGAATCCTCCCGGTTTTAGTAATCTAAAAATTTCCTTTGATACTTCAAAATACCAAGAATAAAATCTTTTCCCTTGTTCTCTATCAAATTTCATTCCGGCTGGCAAAGATTTAATTACATATTGATTATTTTGATTTGATATTTTCTCGTGATCCCAGTTATTATCAAGTTTATCTAAAAAATACGGCGGATCTGTTAAAACAACATCAATAGAATTGCTCTCAATTTGAGGCAATAATTTCATTGCATCGCCACAGATAATTTTGTTTATAAAATCTTTGTTCTGAATAGCCACCTATCCTTCACTTCTGCTTTTTCTTTCAACTTTCTTTGATTATTAATAGCTCTTGGGTTATTTTTATATGATTGCTATTGTTTCTTTTTCGGTTTACCCCTATTCTTATCTCTCCTTGCCCCATAGTATAATGGATAGGCAATTCAATAATCAAGAAATCTTTATACCAGTTTCTAATTGTAGGTGAATCGTTATATGACAAAATAAAACTTCCTTTATGGTTTAACAAAAGCTCTTTCAATAATTTATGGTTAAAATTATTATGATGAATAGGAAAATTTCTTTGTGGATAAAGTCCTCTGAAGAGAGTGCTATCTTCTCCTAAATAATACGGTGGATCACAATAAAGAAAATCATTCTTAAATTTCGGTATAGTTTCCTCAAAATTTGCACATTCAACCTTTATATTTTTAACATTGAAATTCTTAACTCGCTCTAAAAGTCTATTATACATTTCTTTATTTGCATATACGCTTGACATCCACCCTAGAAAACCGGGTCCATAAGAAAGATTATGGTTGAAATAATAATAAGACGCCAATTCTAATGATGATAGTTTTATTTTCGCCTCCCAATGTTCCTTTAATTTTTGCTTTACCCAATTATAGGTTTGCTTATCAGGTTCTAATTTTACCAATTCCTGATACAGATCGTTTGGCTTCTCAATTTGGACTTCCCAATAATTTACGAGAATATCAAATATTTCAAAACCTATAACTTCTATTCCTAATTCTTTTGCAACTGCAATTTCAATTGAACCTCCACCAAAAAAGGGAGAGACCAATTTATTTATACCTTCTGGCAGATTTTCTATTACATAACCCACAGCCCAACTTTTCCCACCAGCATATCTCAGAGGAGAACCTAAATATCTCTTATAATTCTTTCCTTTGCCTTTTAATTTCTGTAGAAATCTTTGCTTTGGGCTTATTGGAAATAAATATTGCTGAAAATCATCTTCAGATTTTAATGATTTTCTGTTGTGTTGTAACAAAGTATTATGCATCTTACTAAAATTGTAAAAGCAATTGTTCCTATTCTTTGTTTTTCTATTATTTATAAAGGAATTCTAAATTTCTCAATAAAACTTTTAACAAAATTTATAGCAGTATTTTGAGATGTTGCATTAAAATACCTCACAATGGCGGAGGGAGTGGGATTCGAACCCACGGTGCAGTTACCCGCACAGCAGTTTTCGAGACTGCCCGATTCAACCGCTCTCGCATCCCTCCAAAATAGCCAAAGACTGAAAAGCATAAAGTTAAAAGACCGTGACCACATTCACTATCCTTTAATTTTTAGCTATTTATTTTCTACGAGATGAAAAAAGGTCTCTTAAAATTTCTCCGCATTCCTTTGCTAATACGCCTGATACAACTTCAACTTGATGATTAAGCCTTTTATCTGACAGGATTTTCATCAACGAATCAACTGCACCAGCTTTAGGGTCGCTTGCACCATAGACAAGTCGCTGAATTCTGGCAAGGATCATTGCACCCGCACACATAGCACATGGTTCAAGTGTAACATAAATAGTGCAATCATTTAAACGCCATCTGCCTAGATGAGAAGCAGATTCTCTGATAGCGATAATCTCTGCGTGAGCAGTTGGGTCTTTTAGTGTCTCTCTTAGATTATGTCCACGAGCTATAATTTCGCCATCTTTGACAACGACAGCACCGACAGGAACTTCGGATTTTGCAAGGGCATTTTCCGCTTCTTTCAAAGCTTCCATCATAAAGTCTATGTCGTTCATCATTAATAGGCATAAAAAAACGCGCCCGAAAGGAGTCGAACCTTCGGCACACGGATTCGTAGTCCGTTGCTCTATCCACTGAGCTACGGGCGCATAGTTAGTAATCAGTGAACAGTGTCTGTGATAAGTGACAGGCTGATAACAGAGTATTTACTGATAACTGGTCACTGAAAAATGGCGGAGGGAGTGGGATTTGAACCCACGGTACAGTTTCCCGTACAACGGCTTAGCAGGCCGCCCTATTCGGCCACTCTAGCATCCCTCCGATAATGAAAGCTCAATTATCATTCTTTTTCTGCTCAATAATTCTATTCACTGATAACCACCACTAAAAATGGCGGTGGGAGTGGGATTTGAACCCACGGTACAGTTTCCCGTACAACAATTTTCAAGACTGCCGCTTTAAGCCACTCAGCCATCCCACCAATGTAATATTTTAACAAAAAATCGCTTCATTGTCAATGTAAAAGCTAAGCTTGTGTATAGTTTATAGACATAGTTTCACATACTTTCAGTTTTTGTGGGTTGATTTGTTTGTTTATCTCTAACGACTAAATATCCAAATTTTTCTAAGGCAGGTATAAAGCTATTCACTATGGCGTCATCAAGCTTTTTATCTTCTGGAAGCATTTTTTTAAACTTTGTCGCACAGCGATGTAATCTTAAAGATTCATCTGTCTTTTCAGCATATTCATAGCCTTTAATTAAGTGTTCTCTTAGCCAAATATCATGTTCTATAATTTTAATTTGATCAGAAAGATTTACATCACCTTTAAAACTGTGAATGACATCCATACCATTTTCCTCACCTTTTTTAACAATTTTGCATCCAGCTTTTATTATTTTCGCTTTTGTCATCCTTGCAGGCTTGCGGTTTCTCTCTTCTTTATCTTTTTCATCTAATTCATCATAATCAACAAGAAGGTTATGAATTTTCTTATCATCAATGCGCTTAGGTCCATATTTCCAACCTTCATTCTCTTTTTGTGTTTTCCAAGAGGTATGACATGCTTTGGCAAGCTCTTCAATGATAGACTTCTCTAATTCGCCTTTGGTTACCTCTTTTATAAAATCTTCGCTTACGTGCAATTTCAATAGTTCATCAGAAGGTAATTGAGATGCGGAAAAATGCTTTTGATTACTAGAGATTGAACTCATTCTAACTATTGTATTTATTGACCGAGAACCATGCAGATATTTTTTCGCTAAAAGAAAACCTCTAATAACACCAGTGCTTATTGATGCCATTTTGTCTTTTCCGATTATAGATGGCATCAATTCCTGCAAAGACGCCCTTAAAATAATTGCCCTTCGTAATAAGTATGCTATATCTTTTTGCGACAATTCCCTGTATTTTTCATCATCCGAACTTTCTCTGCTATCGGTGCATGATTCTATGCCATATGGGTTTGGTCCTTTAATGTTTACATAACCTCTTAGACGACTTATAAAATCTGGTCCTTTCTTTTTTTTAAAATCTTCATATTTATTTTTATTATCAGTGCTATTTTTATAACTTCCTCTTGAGAATTCATCAAAAGAAGGACAAACTCCGCCAGCAAACACGAAGATCGTTTTGCCAAATGGGTGTAGAATGCCATGATAATGGAATTTTGATTCCTCCATTGGGACAAGAAAATGCTTTAACCATTCTAAGTCATCGGTATCAAATTCATCCCAGAACACAAGGGGAAACTGTGATTCTATTGAAGCATCTCTTACTCTATGAAATGCCTCTATTAGATCATCGCTATCAGGGTTAAATTGTGATAGATTAAAGCTCAACTCTCTAACTTTTTCGCCAAGCAAACTTGATACTAATTGTTTTATAGCGAAAGTTTTTCCAGAGCCCGGAGTTCCAAAAACAGCTATTGATAAAGGGCGATTGTCCTTAGGATTTTGTATATACGATTGAATTAAGTTGCGAATAGCATTGATACTTTGGATCTCCTCTTTATCAACGGTTAAATATTTGCCATAAATAACTTTGGGAATCTCCGCTAATGCTTTTTCGGGACCGAATAAAACAACGTCCATTGCTTTGGCATAAACATATTCAAAATCATCACCGATTGAATCTTTAACCAGATCATATTGGTCTTGATTTCCAGAAGAATTTTCATCTAGCAAACTATGGTCTATTGTAGAACAATATACTAATTCTTTGTTAGTATGAAGTGTTTGTTTAATTGTATTAAAAAATTGCTCTTGGCTAAAATCTTTTCCTGCTCCGTCTTCATGGGTTTTGCATATAGCTTCTAATGCACGAGATAGAGCAATATATAATGGATATGGTCTGTCTTCAATTTTTAACTCATGGCGAACCATTACTGATGTTACTATTGATAGAGAGCCAAAAACTCTACCTCTTCGTTTGCTTTCCCAATCACCTTCCATAAGATTTGGGTTATATATAAATCTTTCTAATTTTGCTTTTCCATCTGTTTCTTCGTTTTGATTTTCCTGACTACCAATAACACTGGCAACCGCTTCATCTCCAAAAGTGATAATTATACGGCGACATTGTGCTATGTCTTGTGAAGATATTCCTTCTTTGAATTCATGGATAAGGTCTTCTATAGTTTGATCCCATGAAAGTGCCTTAGATATCAAAGCTCCGCGAACTCGTAATGACTCAGCCCTAATTATAAGGGTTAGTTTACTTATGAGTTTATTATCTTTTAAATGATCCCAAAGATATGTATCTACAAGGGGAGATGATGTTTTAAGTATAATATTTTTCAGATTTTTGGCGTCTTTTAATGCTTTGGGCCAATCTTTATCTGATTGGCAAAATCCTAATCCTAAATCATCAATAACTAACAGGTCAGGATCAGGCATATCTTTATAATTAACAATTTTTAAATTTTGGTTATCTTCAAATTTTGGTTTATAACATCCCAAAAATTGTTCAATTCTAAAAACCTCGTCTTCTGGATTTCTCCCTTTATCATCTACTCTTGGATATTTACTCCAAAGCTGATACGCTTTCGTAATATACTTATAATCATTAATAATGGATTGTTCTATGTGAACTTGGTCAGATACGTCAGAGCAAGCTTCTTTTATCAATTCACAAAGAAAACTTACTCCACCAGGGCTTTCATTAACGATCTCAAAATCAAGCATCTCCCGATGGTGAGAGGGAATATCACGGGATTTGATAAGATTAATATCCCATATAGGATCTCCTGAGACCAAAATAGTTTTTATTTTGTTACCCATAAGCTAACCCCCATTATAAATTTGTAACACTATCTTTTCTCTATTTTATAGCCTAAAGCAATGATTGCCTTCAAAACTTCCTCCGCAGTATTACGATCATATTCTTTTTCTGATTCTGGTAGTTCAGAATATGGAACAAGGTCTGGATTTTCTTTTTTATTGTCATCTCTCTTAGGTCCATAAGTCCAGCCTTCGCTCATACGTCTTTTCGCCCAAACATCGTGATTATGTTCAGCTAATTTTTCCATAAGACTTTTAAGACTTTCAGGCAATTCAATTCCTGTTGTATCTATTGGTTTAGGTTCGTATTTCATTTTTTCCCCTTTCATAATCCAAAGTTATACGAAATATGTTTTATTATTTTTTCAGTTGCCCCTGCGTTTTCCTCAATCATGGCTTGTGCAGTCTGTCCTGCTTTTAACATAAGTTCTCTATCACTTAATAATCTTATAATTTCCTTTGCCATCTCCTCAGAATTTTTAACCATAATACCAGCTTTATGCTCCATCAACATAAATGCTTCTAATGAATTTTGTATAGTAGGACCGAATAAGACAGGTTTTCCCATTATTGCGGGTTCCATAACGTTGTGAACGCTTCCATGAAAACTTCCACCGACAAAAGCTATATCACCAAGCATGTAAAGCTCAGCCAAAAAGCCGACGCGGTCAATTATTATCACCTGATCTGTAAAAGGCAAACCTTTCTCAAAATCAGCTAAAAATAGATATTTTAGATTGTCCTCTGATAACCTATTAGCTATCTCTTTTAATCTTTCTGGCTCAGGTTCATGTGGGACAACGATCAACTGTGCTTTTCCCCAATCAGTGAGGACTTTTTTATAAGCGGATATGACAACTTCCTCATCTTCTGTATAAGTGCTTCCTGCTATTATGACAGGGACATCAAACTTTGGCAATAGCCCTTCTAATTTTTTTCCAACGGAGTTTCTTCTTGCTATGACTTGATCAAATCTTGTGTCCCCTGTAACCTTAATTTTCTCAATATCTTCGCAGAGAAGTCTCAATCGCTCTGCATCAGCATCAGATATAGCACAATGCAGATCAATATCTTTATGAACGGATTTCATAAATGGACGAATTAAAGGTGATAGACGTTTTGATTCCTTATGCAAGGTTGCATCTACCAATAATATCGGAATTTTTCGTTCTTTTGCAGTCCATACAAAGTTCGCCCAAACGTCAAATTTTACAAAGATAAGCATTATAGGATTGATCAGATCAAACATCTTTTTAGCATTTCTTGGTGTGTCAAAGGGAAGGTAGCAGATCAAGTCAGCATAGGGATATTTTGATGCCCAATTATATCCAGATGGCGAAAAGAATGTCACTGCAATACGGTATTTATTTTTGATTGCGTTAATGATCGGTCTTGCTTGTTCAAATTCGCCTACTGATGCACAATGAAACCATATCACAGGTAGTTTTTTTCTGTCATCTGTCAGACCAAACGGAATTTGACTTTCAATTTTGTCAAAAAGCCCTTTTCTACCATTTATGCCATCGCGGGCTTTAGCGTTAAACAAGGCATATATTCTATACAAAAGGTATAATAGAGGGATAAAAATTGTGTTATAAAATATTCGCCATAACATCTCTTATTCGCTTTCACTCATCATTCTTTTTAATTGAGATAGATGAATTCCCCGAAAGTGCCATTCCTGCCTCAACCTCAATAACTCGGACAAAAGCAGAAGGCACTATACATGCAGTATGCCTTAGATGTTTGCTTGCAATTTGATGTATAGGGCATTCTACGATCGGTTTGCCGATAATTTCAAAAGGATCGATCTCGTCTATTTCTTGAGCCATTTTTTGTATGCTTTTGCATTTGCTTGTAGTAACAATTTTTATTTTGCCATCATCATTTGAATTTGCTTCAATGATGGTTTCAAGTCCGCAATTGTCCATTAATATCACAGCTTTTGTCATAAAAAATTATCCCTTTCATTTCCATGTTTGGTAATAGTCAAGTTTGACAAAGAGAGCTTAGAATATTGCCTTTTCGGTATTCTTATCAAAAATATGTATCCTATCTTTATTGAACCAAATATTAACTTTTTGACCGATGTCGGGCATCACAGTTGGTAAAGTTTTTGCTTTTATCATATTTTCTGCGATTCTGAGGTCTATAATATTTTCTGACCCCAAAGGTTCTACTATATAAACTTCAGCTTGAACGGTTTCAGGTGAAGGTTCATCTCTAATAAATATATCCTCTGCCCTAACACCGAGTATTAATTCAGCATTAGTCGCAGAATCTTTGATTTTTTTGCCGATTGACTCAGGAATATCAAGCCTAAAATCGTTATTGCCAACGATGAGTGTTGATTTCCCAAGTTCGTTAGAGTAAGTGCATTGAAGGAAATTCATACTTGGACTACCGACAAATCCTGCAACAAATAGATTAGCAGGATGATCATAAACCTCAGCAGGAGTGCCAATTTGCTGAATTACCCCAAAATTCATTACAATGATTTTATCTCCCATAGACATAGCTTCTATTTGGTCATGTGTGACGTATATCGTTGTTGCTCCTATGTCTTTTTGAAGTCGTTTTAATTCCGCCCTCATCTCAGCCCTTAGCTTTGCATCTAAGTTCGTCAATGGTTCGTCCATAAGGAAAGCCTTAGGACGTCTAACCATTGCTCTTCCTAATGCAACTCTTTGCATTTCTCCTCCGCTTAGTTTTTCGGGTGTGCGGGGCAATAACTTCTCTATACGTAGTATTCTTGATACTTCATTAATTCTTGACTCTATTTCTGGTTTTGGAGTTTTAACAGCTTTAAGCGGAAAAGCCATATTGTCAAAGACCGTCATGTGAGGGTAAAGTGCATAGAATTGAAATACAAAAGCGACATCACGGTCAGCAGGTGGAAGATCGTTGACAAGGATATTGTCTATATAAATATTGCCTTCATCTGGTCGCTCAAGTCCTGCTATTGATCTAAGCGTAGTTGTTTTTCCGCATCCAGAAGGTCCCAAAAAAACAGTAAATTCTTTGTCTTTAACATCAAGACTGATATTATTTACTGCTGTAACATCATCAAAACGTTTAACCAGATTCTCAACCCTCACATCTGCCATGTTTGACTGAACCTCCAAAGGTTAAAAATTTAATATGGACAAAAATATTTATTTACGGAATTAAATTCTATTAAGGTTTGGACAATTTTGAGTTAAAAAATGTTGTTAGCTAAACAGATTTACTTTTAATAACAATAAAAAACCAATACTTAAACACTAAAAAGACCCTTCACTTCGTTCAGGGTGACA
>Ga0078972_1004937_pt1 | contig 35047 bp, 30 predicted proteins | sample YelNatPaOPGAMG01_FD_67568 | JGI IMG/M metagenome (GOLD analysis project Ga0078972, IMG submission 67568) | Hot spring thermophilic microbial communities from Obsidian Pool, Yellowstone National Park, USA - OP-RAMG-01 (SPADES assembly) (version 2) | ecosystem: Environmental > Aquatic > Thermal...
GCCAGCGGCAGGCGTGGTGGCAGCGGTGCTGCTGCTCCCCCTCGGCGCTGCTTCGGCTCAGGGCTGGCTCAACTACCGCTATGAGCCACGCTATTGGCGGGACGACTACCGCGCCGCCGCTCGCTTCATCGAAGCTGCCGCTGGCCCCCATAGCGCCGTCATCCTCGATGCCCCGGGCCAGTCCGAGGTCTTCTCGTACTACTACCATGGCGCCGCCGGCGTCTACCCCCTGCCACGCCAACGTCCGCCGGATGAGGCGGCGCTGAAGCGCGAACTATCCGCGCTTGCGGCCAACCACGAGCGCGTCTTCGCCCTGCTCTGGGCCACGGACGAGAGTGACCCGCAGCGTATTGTGGAGACCTGGCTCGATCAGAACGCCTACAAGGGCATAGATGCCTGGTATGGGAACATCCGCCTCGTCTCCTACGAACTGCCTGGGCCGCTCCAGGCCCAGCCGACAGAGGCTCGCTTTGGCGATAGCATTCGTCTGCTCGCCTACGCCCGGGCCGACCATGCCGTGGAGCCAGGGCAGGCGCTCCCCGTCGAGTTACAGTGGCTGTGCACACAGGCCGTCACTGCGCGCTACAAGGTGTTCCTGCAAGTGCTCGACGCCGACAGCAACATCGTCGGCCAGCGCGATAGCGAGCCCGCCGCCGGCGCAAAGCCTACCGACGCCTGGCAGGCGGGGGAGCAGGTGCTCGACCGCGAGGCGGTGCCGATTCTGCTCGGCACTCCGCCCGGCAAGTATAGCCTGATTGCCGGCCTCTACGACGCCAGCACCGGCGCGCGCCTCCGTTTGCCCGATGGCAGCGATCACCTGTTTCTGGGCCAGGTAGAGGTAGCGCCAGCGCCACGGTTCGTAGCTGATGAAGCGCTTCGCCTGGCATCGCCCACGCACATCAGCCTGGGGCCCTTGCGACTCTTGGGCTGGCAGACGTCGCTGCCCGGCCACCAGCCCAGCCCACAGCTCAGCCTGGCGCCCGGTGAGCCGCTTTCGCTGGTCCTGTACTGGCGCGTGCAGGCCCAGAAGCCGCTGCACCTGCGCATAAGCCTCGAGGCCAAGGGAAACAGCCGCCTGCTCTCCGAGGGCGAGGCCATGCAGGGTCGGCTGGCACCGACCATGTGGTCGCCCGAGGAACTGCTGCGCGAGCCGCGAATGATCTTCCTGCCGTCAGATGTGAAGCCCGGGAGGTACATCCTCACGCTGCAGGTGGAAAGCGAACAAGGCAGCGGCCGGGTGGACCTGGCCGAAGTCCGCGTGCGGGCAGGAAGCGGCTAGCCGGAGGAGGGCCCCGGCGGGGTGGCCGTCAGGATCAAGAGTGGGTGCGCGCGCCATCCGCAGCCGGTCGCCTTCAGCCGGGTGCCAGGAGAGCCGCCTGTTCGGCGGCTCACACTCAGAGCAAGTGAGCGATTGCCCGCCCCCTACCCCTATGCTATGCTCGAGTTCTTGGGCAGCTCATGATCGAGCCCTGGCGCCGCGCTCCACTTCCTGAGCTAGCGGGCGAGCAGATACCCTGGATCGTCCTTGAGCCGTTGCAGAGTGTACTCGGCCATTGGCCGGGCCTGGAGCAGACGGACGGTGCAGTTGCCGATGCGGCCGACTCGCTCGATCTTCTTGGCCATGAAGTATGGTTCAGGGCGGAGGAAGTTGCGCTCGGCGCCATAGCGATGCAGCCAGAGCTGTACCTGATGCTGGTTGCCGTCGTAATCCACGATCGTTGCCAGCACCGGCTCTTCCTGCATGTGGTAGCTGACGCCAGCCACCTCCTCCACGTAGTGGAAGGTGGTGTTGCACTCAAGCCCCACTCCCAGGAAGAGCACATAGCCGTCGTCGCTCGTGGCCAGGCGGCCATAGGGGCTTTCAACGCCACAAGGAGTGGGCGACAGTTCGTGGCCATGGATGAGTTCATGCGTGCGCGGCCCTATCGCCGCAACGCTATGAGTGGGGTGAAGGCTGCGGCGGGCATCCGGCCGCTGCCGGAAAGTCTCAGGGATCCGACCAGTCCAGCACGGAGTGTGGCGCACGTCGAAGAAAGGGGGGTTGGCAGGGCCGAGTTCTTCCGAGCCCGTCAGTGTCGGCACCATCACTGTACCCGCCGGCCCGACGGCCTCGAGCAAAGCCTCGATCACGGTGTTGGCGGCGGCAGTGGCGTTCGCTCCCTGCACCCGCCCAAAGCTGCTGAGCGACGAGTGCACCAGCACCGTCGCCCCGTCCGGCAAGCCGATGGCTCGCAATCCGGCCACAATGTCGCCGCGAATGACCTCCATGTGCACTCCTGTTGCCGCCGATCTTCGCCCCAGCCAGGCTGAGGGCCACGTGGCGCGCCGCCTATTATAGAACCCTACCCTCGGGAGGGACTAATGCAGGGAGCCGCGCAGGCGCTGGAGCAGCGCCTCGGCTATAAGTTCAAAGAACCGAGGTTGCCGCTAGCGGCGCTCACCCATACTTCTTACATCAACGAGGTGCTCGAAAGCGGTGGCGAGCCGCCGGAGGACAATCAACGCCTCGAGTTCCTGGGCGATGCCGTGATTGACTTGCTGATCGGCGAAGAACTCTTCCGCCGCTTCCCGCAGGCGAGAGAGGGCGAACTTACCCAGTGGCGGGCCCAGCTGGTAAGCACCGAGGCACTGGCGAGCGTGGCAAGCCAGCTTCAGCTGGGAGAGCTGATGCTCCTGGGGAAGGGGGAGGCCAACCAGGGCGGCCAGCACACGGCCGCCAACCTCGCCGCTGCTTTTGAGGCTGTGGTGGCTGCCGTCTACCTGGACTCGGGCCTGGCAGCCGTCGGCGAGGTCTTCTTGCCCCTGTTTCAAGCCGCCATCGAGCGCGTAACGGCCGCAAGAGGGCCGCAGGATGCTCGTAGCCGCCTCCAGGAACTGGCTCAGGCTCGGTTTGGCATCACGCCGCAGTACCGCACCGTGGAAGAACATGGCCCGGACCACGCCCGTGTGTTCACGGTGCAAGTGACCGTCGGCGAGCACGTGACTGCCGAGGGCACCGCCCACAGCAAACGCGCCGCCGCCCAGAATGCCGCCGAAAAAGCCCTTGCTCAGCTCAGTCTGCCGCAGATAGCAGAGCGCTAACGGAATGAGACTTCGCCGGCTCGTGATCCAGGGCTACAAGTCCTTCGCCACCCGCAGCGAGTTCGTGTTCGACGGGGGGATCACGGCCATCGTCGGCCCTAACGGCAGCGGCAAAAGCAACATCGCGGACGCCCTCCGCTGGGTCCTGGGCGAGCAGTCCTATGGAGTGTTGCGCAGCCGCCGCACCACTGACCTCATCTTCGCTGGGACGGACGGCCGCGGCCGGCTGGGCATGGCCGAGGCGAGCATCATCCTTGACAACAGCGACAACTCCCTGCCCATAGACTACCAGGAGGTGGCGATCACCCGGCGGGCATACCGCTCGGGCGAGAACGAATACTACATCAATGGCAGCCGAGCACGGCTGCGGGACATCGGCGAGTTGCTCGGCCACGGTGGCCTGAACCGCCTCACCTACACCGTCATTGGCCAGGGGATGATTGACGCCGCCCTCTCGCTCAGCCCAACCGAGCGGCGCAAGCTCTTCGAGGAAGCGGCAGGGATCACGCCCTACCAGAGCAAACGCGATGAGGCCTTGCGCCGCCTCGACGAGACGGCCAGCAACGTCCTGCGCGTCCACGACATCATGCGCGAGCTAGAACCCCAGTTGCAGCGCCTGGCCACCCAGGCTGAGCAGGCGCGCCGCCTGGCCGATCTTCAGGGGGAGTTGCAGAGCCTGCAGATGCAGTACTATGGCCGCCGCCTGGCCGAAGCTGAAGAGCAGGCAAGCGCTGCCGGCGAGCGCGCCACTTATCTCGAGCTCCGGCTTGGGCAGCAGCTGGCTGAGCTCAGCGCCTTTGAGCGCAGTGCCGAGCAGCTGCAGGCGGCCGAGAAGGCCTTGAGCGCCCGGATTGAGTCCTGGCAGCGCGAGGCCGAGCGCCTCTCCGGGGCTCTGGCGACGAGCGAACGGCAGCAGGCGGTGCTGCACGAGCGCGAGCGCTCTCTGCGCCAACGGCTGGCGGAACTGGCCGAAGAGGAGGACACCCTAGCCGCCGAGCAGCAGGAGCTGACGCAGGAAGAGAGCGCGGCGTGCTCCGACATTGCCAGGCTGGAAGGAGAGCGCCAGGCACTCACGGAGGAACTGAAAGCATTGGAGGCGGCCGAAGCCGGTGAGCTCGAGCTGAGGCAGCGGGGCGAGCAGCACCTCAAGCAGGCGCGCCAGGAATTGGAGCAGGCCCTGGCTGCCGCCTCCGGCGCCCTATCGAAGCTTCAGGCGGCAGAACGCCGGAGAAGCGACCTGCAGCAGCAGCTGGCCGAGGTGGAGGAGCAGCTGCGGCGCTCGCAGGCCCGGCTGGACGAATACGCTGCCGCCTGCGAAGCTGCGGCGCTACGCGTCCAGGCTGTGCAGCAGCGCCTGCGACAAGCCCAGGCACTGCAGGAGGAGCAACACCTGGCGGCCCAGCAAGCTCAGGCGGCCCTTGCCGACCTTCGCCGGCAGGCTGCTGCTGCCGAAGAGGAAGAACAGCGGCTACGCGCTCGCCTGGCCATGCTCGCCCGCATGCAACAGGAGTCCTATTACCCAGGCGTACGCGCCGTCCTGAGCCTGGCGGAGCGCGAGCCTGAGGCTGGCGGCATCATCGGGACGGTCGGCTCGGTCCTGAAGGTGCCTGCCGAGCTGGAAGACGCCATTGAGGCCGTGCTCGGCGGCCGGCTGCAGCAGGTCGTGGTTCAGCGTTGGCGAGACGCCGAGCGAGCGATAATCCACTTGAAGCGGCAGCAGGCTGGCCGCGTCACCTTCCTGCCCCTCGAGACCATTCGGCCACCGCGCCCGGTCGAGGTGCCGAGGCGCACCGGCGTGCTGGGTGTGGCCTCGGAGATGGTGGCGATCGCGCCCGGTCTGGAGAGCATCCTCCAGTACCTGCTAAACCGCACTGTGATCGTGCGCGACCTGGCTACGGCTCGCCTGCTCCTCGACGAGGTGAAGGGCTCGTACACCATCGCCACCCTGGAAGGCGAAGTGGCCCAATCATCGGGAAGCGTCACCGGAGGTGGCGACCGCCGCAGCAAGAGCACCATCCTGGAATACGAACGTGAGGCACGCAGCCTGGCACCCCAACTCCAAGCGGCCGGGCAGCGACGGCAGGCCGCCATAGACGGGGAGCAGCGGCAGCGCCAGTTGGCTGCTTCGGCGGAGGTAGAGGCTGCCGCGGCAGATCGCCTGCTGCAACAGGAGCGGGCGGCGCTCGAGGAGGCGCAAAGGCAGGAGACACGGGCCCGGCTCGAGCTGCAGCAGGCCCAAGATAGTCATCAGTGGCACCTGCAGCGCCTGGCGGGGTTTAGAAAAGAGTACGAATCCATCGCCCAGGCTCTGGCGGCCATGCAAGCCGAGGCTCAGGCAGCCCAGCTGCAAGCCGATGAGCGGCGACGCCAGGTCCAGGTCTTGGAGGCCGACCTGCTCAAGAGGAGCGTCGAAACCAGCAATAGCCTGCAGGCAGGGCGCTCTCGCCTGGCGTCTCTGGATGAGCGCATCGCTTCCCTGGCCAGCGCTCGCCTGGCAGCCCGGCAGCGTCTCCAACGCCTGCACCAGCGTACGGCGGAGCGCCAGGCCCAGCGCCTGGCTGTCGAAAGCCAGATCGCGGAAGCGGTCGCCCAACTGCAGGACGCCACGAGCGCTGCCGACGAGTACCGCAGAGCCTTGCTCCAGGTGCAGGAGAGCATCGGCCCGGCGAAGGCCGAGCTTTCTGCGCTGCAGCGGCGGCGGGAGGCCCTGGAACGCGAGCAGCGGCTCCGGCGTCAGTGGCACCTCGAGTTCAGCCACCGCTGCGGCGAGGCGAAAAACGACGCCGCTCGCGCCCAGGACACGGTCGTCGCCCTCGAGGAAGCGGCCAGGCGGGAACTCGGGGACGGCGCCGACCCGACTGCACTGCGGGCTCTACTGCGAGAGAATCAGGCCGCTGAACCGGCTGAGCGCATTGCCGAGCGCATCGAGGAAGTGAGGCGCCGCTGCCGCCATGTCGGCAGCGTCAATCCGAACGCACCGCAGGAACATGCCGCGCTGTTGGAGCGCTACACCTTCCTGTCCACTCAGGCGGAGGACCTGGAACGGGCGGCGGCCTCCCTGCGCCACGTGATCTCCGAACTGGAGCACACAATGCAGCAGCGCTTCAGCGCCACCTTCGCCGCCGTCGCCAGCCACTTCAGCGGTTACTTTGAGGAGTTGTTCGCCGGCGGCCATGCCCGGCTCAGCCTCACCGATCCCGATGACCTGGCCAACAGCGGCATCGAGATCACCGTCCGCCCTCCCGGCAAACGCAGCCAGGACCTGGCGCTCCTTTCCGGCGGCGAGAGGGCGCTCACGTCCTGCGCCTTACTCTTCTCGCTGCTCGAAGCGAGCCAGACTCCGTTCTGCCTCGTGGACGAGGTAGATGCAATGCTGGACGAGGCCAACGTCGGCCGCTTTCGCCGCGTGTTGCAGAGCCTCTCCCAGAAGACGCAGTTCATCGTTATCAGCCACAACCGCCAGACAATCGAGGCCGCCGACACTATCTATGGCATCACCATGGCTGATGATGGCACCTCCAGGGCGCTCTCGCTGCGCCTGAGCGACGCCATGGCTATGGCCAAGGCCAGTGGCTAGGAGCCACAAAGGGTGTGCTCATGCGGAAAGGACGATGCCGATACCGCCTGCCGGCGCTCCTCTGCCTTGCCGCCCTGCTCGCCGGTTGCCGCCCGGCCATCTCTGGCGGCGCGAACCCGTCACAGAGCGGTGATTGGCGCCTGCTCACAAGCGCCGGCGGCGGCATGACCGTCTCCTACCCACAAACGTGGCGCCTGCTCAGCAACAACGACGACCGCCTGGATTTCGATGCCGGAAAGGGCGCCACCGTGCGGGCGCAATTGCAACCGAGCCCCGGGCAGGTGCAGGAGCCGCAGGCCCAGGTCCTGGAAGACATGGCCCAAGCGGCCCAGCAGGCTGCCGCCACGGCCGGCCTGTCTGTCCAGGTGCAGGGCAGGCAGGCCTGGGTCGCGGGTGGGCTCGTGTGGCACGAGTTGGACTATGTGGTGAAGCCAGCGGCCTCAGGCGGCTCGGGCAATGCCAGATTCTGCATTGACCTTCTGGCGTTCCCGCAGCCCGATGTCAGCCTGTCCATTCATTACGAGAGGCGTGGCGCGTCCCCGCCCGACGACGCCTCGCTGCAAGACCTCATGCAGTTCGCAAAGGCAATCCAAACTGGCCCCAAGCAGTCTTCCTAACCTCAACTGCTAGCGCCTGCCCATCTCCCGGACACAGTCCAGATAGTACAGGGCGTTCTCCAGGGGCACGTTCGGTGGGATGTGGTTACCCACAGCAATGAAATACCCGGGGCAGGCGCGCCCGGCGTCGCAGCAGCGCTTCACCTCCGCGCGTATCTCGTCTTTCCGACCGAAGGTTAGGATGCGCGTGTCAACATTGCCGATGATGACTTTCGTCTGCCCGAAACGCTCCACGGCAACCTCGAGGCTGGTGAGTGGCTCGAAGATGAAGCCATCGGCGCCAGCGGCGGCGAGGTCGTCGAGGAACTCGGTAAAGTTGCCGTCGGAGCAGAAGAGCACGACTTTGCCAGCATCATGGAGGACGTCCCACAGGCGCTTGTAGCGTGGAAAGACATGCTGGCGATACCAGGCCGGCCGGAAGATGGCTCCCTGTGACCAAACCATGTCGTCATGGCAGATGAAGAAACGAGCACTCGTCCTCGCCCAAGCGCGAAAGTGGTGCTCGCTCAGGCGGCAAATACCCTCGAGCACGCGGTCGAATCCCTCCGGGTCGCTGCCGACGGCCTGAAGGAACATGTCCCAACCGAAAGCCTGGATGCAGCCCGAGATGAGCGTCTTGTAGTAGCCGCCCGGGAACACCAACTCAGCGTACAGGGCCTGCGCTGTCTGGTAGCGCCGCTCATAGTAGCGCACAAGGGCATCGAAATCCGGCAGGCCGTACTCCTCGACGGCGTCGAAGCTCAGCACTTCCTCGACAGAGTGAAAGGGGCACACGACTGCATCCCGTCGGTCCGAGCCATCTTCCAGCCATTCAGCATGGCCCATATCCGTCACCCGGCCACGCTGGGCCCAATCTACAGGGCCATCGTCGCTGTTCCAGAGGAAGTCGTAGTCAGCCGCGATGTAGAAGCGCCGCCAGGCCTCATCGCGCTCCTCCGGCCTGGCCGGATCCAGTCCGGTGAGGTGGCGCACCAGTTCGTAGTGCGAGACGTATTCCGTGTGCGGGATCGTGTCCGGCATCTCCAGGTTGAGAGCAGCCAGCCCGCGAGCGTAGGACATTCGCCGCCTCTAGTAGGTGCCGTATTGGCGCACGAGGCGCAGCACGTTCTGGTACTGCTGGAAACTTATGTCCTTGGGAATGGAGTGGTCTGAATGGTAGATGTAGCCGCCGCCCTGCTTGGCCACTGGGATCTTGCGCCTGATCTCTTCCTCTATGGCTTGCGGGTCGCTCATGGCACGAACGTCAATGCCACCCATGAAGGCCAGGTCCTTGCCATATTGCCGCTTCAGTTCGACCAGGTCCATGCCCGCCTTGACCTCGAGCGGCTGCAGGCAGCGCAGGCCTTCATCGAGGAAATAGGGGATCAGCGCCTTGACGTTGCCGCAGCTGTGCAGGAACACAGGCAGCCCACGGTCGTTGAAGAAGCTGAACACGCGCTTGAACACGGGATGCAGTTGCTGCTCGTAGTGCTTCGGCGAGAAGAGCAAGCCGTTGCGGTAACCGAGGTCGCAGTACATGAAGGCCCCGTCGAACTGGAAACCGCCTTCGACCATGATGTCGTACATGGCCAGGGTAAGGTCGGCGTCCGTCTCATACATGTCGCGCACCCAGTCCGGCTCCTCCACGATCGCCATGAGCAGGCGCTCGCTGGCAACGTAGGATTGCATCTTGTCGTAGCCAATAGCGGCGCTGAAGCAGACGAACTTACCGTCAGCGCGCGCCTTCCGGCAGCCCTCCAGGCCGGCATACCAGGCTGGGCGCTCATGCTCCTCCCGTGGGCGTTCATAGGCACCGGCGGCGTACTCCAGGCCCTCGCCGGTCCAATCTACCCGTTCCTTGCTGGGCTGTAGCCTCGGCTTGAGCTTCTCCCAGTCTGCCCGGCTCTTGCAGGGGTAGTCAATGATCTCGGGCGTAGTGGAGAAGTCCTTGTGGTTGCGGCGCACGCCACCGCAACTTGTGGTCTCGACAACGTACTCGTCCGTCTCCTCGAGCACGCGCACCGGGAACATCGGCGTCGTGTCGGGGCCGAAGGAGACCATCTCGAAGCCGAAGTACTCCTCAGGAGCGATATCCGTGGGCAGGCCCTCCCGCCACCAGCGCTCGATCGTCGCACCCCAGGGCGAGTCCGTGATGGGGATGCGGTCCGCTTCCTGGAAATTCAGTGCCTTCAACATTCGCTCGCGCGATGTCATGATCTTCGCCTCCTGCCATTGCCAGTCCCTGCAGAATGGCCGTATTGTGAGGCGGGAGCTGGGTCGGTGTCAACGGCGGCATGACTTAGCTGGGAAACTCACGCCCAGCAGTGCCGATAGCGCCGCGATGATGGCAACTCGGCGAATGACCTACGCTGCCCTTGCCAGCGGCGCTTGGCGCCAGAGAGGCATCGCTCACCCTTCGCATGGCGAGCCCTCGACGGCATCCGGCACGGGCACAGCCTGGACAGGATCGCTTGCAGATACGCCGAGGCGACATCTGGCCGGTGCCTCCCCGAGCCCGGTCTGACGTCCTCGCATACCGCTTGCAGTCCCATGGCACGGCATTTACTATGGTCGGCGCCGTCAAGGCGGACTACAGGGAGGAGCAGCAGCGGCTGCCCAAGTGCGGTCGAGGTATGAGTAGCGGCGCCAACTCCGCCAGAATCGTCTTCATGGGTTCACCCGCGTTCGCGGTGCCATCGCTGCGGGCGCTTGCGAGCAGCTTCGACGTCATCACCGTCGTCACGCAACCGGACCGTCCCGCTGGTCGTGGTCGTCGCCTGAGCGCCTCAGCGGTGAAGCTAGCGGCGCTCGAGCTAGGCTTGCCGCTCTGGCAGCCGGAAAGCCTGCGCAGCCGTCAGGCAATCGAGCACCTGCGCTCCCTGCGACCTGACTGTGTCGTAGTGGCCGCCTATGGCGAGATCTTGCGGCCACAGGTGCTCGGCCTCGCTCCCAGAGGCTTCCTGAACGTGCATGCCTCGCTGCTCCCCAGATACCGCGGCGCATCGCCGATTGCGGCGGCCATCCTCGCCGGAGATAACGAGACAGGCGTGACCATCATGTTGCTCGACGCCGGCATGGACACAGGGCCAATCCTGGCCCAGGCGCGCCTGGCCATCGCTCAGGACGACACTCGCGGCACACTCGAGGCCAAACTGGCCGGCCTCGGCGCCGACCTGCTGCTACAGACGCTCCCCGCCTGGCTCGATGGAACGATCACACCGCAACCGCAGGACGAAAGCCAGGCCACTGTCACCCGGCCGCTGACACGCGACGACGGGCGCATTCGCTGGACCGACGCGGCTGCCTACATCGAACGCCAGTGCCGCGCCATGGATCCCTGGCCGGGTGCCTTCACCTTCTGGGAAGGGAAGCTCATCAAGGTCTGGCGCGGCAGCGTACTGCCCTTCAGCGGCGAGGCCGCCCCAGGCACAGTCCTGCCCGGCCCTGACGGCCCGGCGGTCGCCACGGGCTGCGGGCTCCTGCAGTTGCTCCTGATCCAGCCAGAGGGCAAGCCGCCCATGGCGGCCGGGGATTTCGCTCGAGGGCGGCCGAGTTTCATCGGGGCCTCGCTGCAATGAGCGACAATGGCAGCAGGCCCTGTTCCCGTAGCGGCTGAACGAAAGCCACTCACGGAGACCAAGCCGTGCCGCGGCGAACAGAGGCTGACATCTAGCGATCGCTAGCAACTTTGGAGGTGTATGATGGCGAGGCTCTTTGGGCGCGACTACACGCGTGCGGAACTGATGCGCAAGGTGGGTGCAACTTCGCAGCTAGGCGGGGTAAGGCTTGCCGAGTTGAGTGAGGGGCGGGCCAAAGGCGTCAGCGTGGTGGATTTCAACCTGGGCAACGGCTTCCAGTTCACCGTCGTGCCGGATCGCGCTCTGGACGTCTACGCCGCCAGCTACCAGGGCATGTCGCTCTGCTGGCACTCGGCAGCGGGCATGGCTGCGCCCACCTACTACGAGCCGGAAGGCCTGGGCTGGCTGCGGACTTTCGCCGGCGGCCTGATCGTGACCTGCGGCCTGTCCTACGTCGGCGCGCCGACGCTGGATGAGGGCGAAGCCCTGGGCCTGCATGGCCGCGTCGCCAACCTACCCGCCAGCAGCGTGTGCGCCACCGGCCAATGGGAAGGCGATGAGTATGTCATGTCTGTCTCGGGTGAGGTGCGCGAAGCCCTGGTTTTCGGCGCCAAGCTCAGCCTGAAGCGGCGCATCTGGGCTCGCCTCGGTGAACGCCGCTTCTTCCTCGAGGACACAGTTCGCAATGAGGGCTACGAAGTGGCGCCACTGCAACTCCTCTACCACACCAACCTGGGCTTCCCCTTGTTGGACGATGGCTCCTTCCTGCTCACCGCCTCCGAAGTGAAGCCAAGAGATGCCGAGGCAGCCAAGGGCCTGGCTGAATGCCAATCGTTCAGCGGGCCTATCCACGGGTACGCCGAGCAGGTCTTCTACCACGACATGCGGCCGGGCGCCGACGGCTATGTGCGGGCGGCTCTTGTCAACCCCAGCCTCTGGCATGGCCAGCCCATGGCCTATTACCTGAGATACCGCAAGGAGCAACTGCCGCGCTTCGTCGAATGGAAGATGATGGGCGAGGGCGATTACGTCGTGGGTATGGAACCGAGCAACTGCGGCGTCGAGGGGCGTAATGTGGACAGGGCAAGCGGCAGTCTACAATTCCTCCAGCCAGGCGAGGAGCGCGAGTTCCGCCTCGAGGTTGGCATCCTCGTCGGCGAGGAGGAGTACGAGCAGTTCCGCCAGGCGCTGCCGCAATAGGATCGCGGGCCTCTCTCAGGAATGCCGTACGGCTGTGCTTGTCCGGCATTCCTGAGAGGTAACGAGACCCACGCCATAGCGAGCGACACTCGGCCTGCTAACTTGCGCTTCGCTCACGGCGCTATGGTCACGGGCAATCCCGTCCGCGCCGATTGCTTCACGGCCAGGCCCAACTCCAGCGCCCGCTTGCCGTCCTCGCCGCTGGCACGAGGCTGCTCCTCACCGCGGACGCAGGCCAGGAAGTGAGCCATCTGCTGTGGCCAGCCCGAGGCATCGGCCCACCAGCGCTCCTCGATGCTCGCGCCATCGCGATGCATCAGCCGCAAGGTTGTGGGGTTGTCGAACGGGCCGCATATCTCCACGTTTGCCCTGTGGTAGTTCAGGACCCAGCGCTCGCTCTGGTCATAACCCCAGATCCCACCGTACCCCGCCGCCAGCGTCACGATGGCCCCGCTGCGGAAGCGCAGCGTGCAGGCCGCCGACGCCAGTTCGCCGCGGTCGGGCGCCAGAGCGTTGCTGCCCTCGGCATAGACGCGCTCCACATCGCCAAACAGGAAACGCAGCATGTCGAAGGCGTGGGCTGTGTTCTCGATCAGGGGCCCGCCGCCGTCCTTCCCATCCCAGAACCAGGCCTTGTCTACCGGGCCCAGCTGATAGCGAACCTGCCCGATGAACGCCTCCCCCCATTCCTCCTGCTTTGCCTTGAGCAAACGGAACGGAGGCGACGATCGCTTCTTGTAGCCGAGCAAGAGCGTCACGCCGGCACGCCGGCAAGCAGCGATCATGTCGTCGCATTCTTCCAGGCTGGGCGCCATTGGCTTTTCGCAGAGCACGTGCAAACCACGCTCTGCCGCCGCCAGAACCAGGTCGTGGTGCCAGCGTGGCGGGGTGCAGATGCTCACCGCATCAAGCTGCTCCTCGGACATCATATCCAGCCCATTCTGATAGGGCCGCAGGCCATAGCGCCTCGCCACATGCTCCGCCCGCTCTGGCAGCACATCGGCCACAGCGACCAGGCGCACGCCCTCCAGGCGGGCGTATTCCTCCAGGTGCTTCTCGCCGATACCCAAGCCGATAACACCCACTCGAACCTCAGCGTTCATGCCAAATGCCTCCTCTGGCGAAGGCCAGCCTAAGCACGATGGACACGGACCGTGCGATCCGTGCCCATCCCTGCTCTCATCTGTGGTTGCAAGCGCCCTACTGCGTACGTGCGAGCAGGCGCTCTATCTCCTGGGCAATTACAGCTTCATCCAGCTTTCGGAACAGCGGCCTCGGCTCCCGCAAGGCCTGTCCGGCAGGAAGAGTGACCGGATGCCACCTGTCCTCCGGCGCCGGCGGCTCATAGCGCAGGGCGTAGTGCTTGCGCTGCTCCTCAGCGATCTCCTGTACATATTGGCGGCCCATAAGGTCGTCGTCATACCCGAGCATGTGATGGACCGCCTGCGACGAGAAAGGCAGGAAGGGGTAGAACAGCGTCTTCAGGCAGTTGATCACCTGCAGCATGACGTAGCAGGTGGTGGCCGCCGCCGCCCTATCCCGTTTGATCTGGAACCAGGGCGCCTTCACATCAATATAGCGATTCGCCTCGCGCGCCACCTCCATTGCCTCGGCGATAGCGGCGCGGAAATGACACAGGTCTATGGCCTCACCGACGGTGGCGAAGGCGCTTTCGGCCCGGGCGATGATCGCCCTATCCTGGTCATCCAGCGGCCCCGGTTGCGGCACTTGCTTCTCGAAATTCCGGTAGGTGAAGGTGAGGATGCGGTTGACCAGGTTGCCGTAGGTGGCGACCAACTCATCGTTGTTCCGGCGGACGAACTCCTCCCAGGTGAAGTCGCTGTCGCTCCGCTCCGGCATGTTGATGGACAACATGTAGCGCAGAGGGTCGGGATCGTAGCGCTCCAGTACGTCCAGCAACTCGATCATCCAGTTGCGGCTCTTGGATAGCTGCCGCCCCTGCACCCGGAGGAACTCATTCGCAGGGACATCGTAGGGCAGGTTCAGGCCGCCATAGCCGATGAGCATCCCGGGCCAGATGATCGTGTGGAACGGGATGTTGTCCTTGGCGAGGAAGTAGTAGTGGTGAACCGTCTCATCCTGCCACCACTCGCGCCAGGCATCGGGCCTGCCTACCAGGCTGGCCCATTCCTTCGCTGCCGAAAGGTAGCCGATGACGGCGTCGAACCAGACGTAGATACGTTTGCTTTCGAACCCGGGCAGCGGCACGGGGACGCCCCAGTCAATGTCGCGCGTGATCGGGCGGCCGCGCAACTCGCCACTCTCCAGCATCTGGCGGGTGAAGTTCATCACGTTGGGCCGCCAGTGCTCCTTGTCCTCGTTGATCCATTCCAGGAGCGGCCCATTGAGTTTGCCCAGATCGAGGAAAAAGTGCTCCGTCTCCCGGGCGACCGGCGTGGCCCCGCAATTCTTGCAGCGAGGGTTGATCAGTTCTGTGGCCTCGTACGTATGCCCGCATTCATCACACTGGTCCCCACGAGCCTGATCGTAGTGGCAATACGGGCATTCCCCCTCGACATAACGATCGGCCAGGAACTTCTGGCAGTTCGGGCAGTACAAGCTGAGCATCGTGTCTTTGTAGATATACCCATGGTCGAGCAGGGTGAGGAAGACGTCCTGCGTCACCCGCCAATGGTTCTCGGTGTCAGTCTCGGTGAAGAGATCGAAGCTGACGCCAAGCGCCTGGAAGGAACGCAGAAAGTTGGCGTGGTATATGTCTACCACTTGCCTGGGCGTGAGGCCGTCCTTCTCAGCGCGCACCGTGATCGGTGTGCCGTGAGTGTCGCTGCCAGAGAGCAGCAATACCTCGCGCCCCCGAGCTCGCTGAAAACGAGCGAAGATGTCGCAAGGCAAGTAAGCACCGGCCACATGGCCGAGGTGCAGGTTGCCATTCGCGTAAGGCCAGGCGACGAAAACCATTACCTTATTATTCATCAGCAATCCCCTCCTCTAGTGTGATCGGGCCAACTGGGCGTGCGCGCTCAGAGTATTGGGGGCAGGGCCCCCATATTGCCCTTGGCGGCGGGCAGGAGCCGTCGCGCCAGAGGAAGCGGGATGTAGAAAGCCAGTTGCACCTGTTTGACTCCCTGGAGCCAATTCAGTTGATTCTAGCACCGTTGCACTCGCTGGACTAGCGCCCGCATTCACTCGCCTTGAGTACCGGCACCTCAGCACCTCACCCGTCCGCTCAGGTCGGCGAAACACCGGCTGGGGGATCAGCCGCCGCCCTGGTAAGTCAGCCGCTCCGGCAAGAGCACATAGTCGCCGTGCCCGTCCGAGCCAGATACAGGTAGCCTGAGGCCCGTCTCGCCCTGGTACAGGCCAAGGCGCAGTTCGTAGTTCCCTGCGCGCGCCGCTGGCGGAAACTCCAGGCGGTATTGATCCACGATCAGTTCGCCCACCTGCCACTGGTTGGTCGGGTAGGTGCCCTGCACGGGCGGGTTGTCCTGCTGGGCGCGGATCTGCCCATCGCTGCCGACCAGATGCACGAAGACCTTGTAGGGGATTGCCGAAGGTCCGGCGCTCTGCCAGACGAGCGTGAGGCGCAGAGTGCGAGCGTCTGCCCAAACGACACGGTACCCTGCCAGAGCCGCCGTCCAGCCAGAACCTGGTTCGGGTCCGAAGCGGGCGTCCACCTGGCTGAGTTCGGGCATGAGCGTCCTCAGCGTGACGAACGACTCGAGCCTCAGTCCACGCAGGTGGAGATCAACGGCGCGTTCGGCGTGGCGCTCTAGCCATTGTTGCACAACCGCCTGCCCGTCCCATTCCGGCCTGGGCATTGGCATCAGCCACAGCCTGCTGTAGCGACCAGCCAGGTCGGCCACCTCCGCCTCAGCGGCAGCGGTCGGCATGCCGGCCTGGGAGGGCAGCAGGTATATGGGTAGCCGGCTGGCGTTGTAGTACATGGCAGCCGGTTCAGGCAGGTTGTAGATCAGCGCATCACCGGGCAGCGCCTGAGACTGGACCACGGCCATGGCTTGCCGCCAGCCCGGGCTCTTGTAGGTTCGCTGGTCCCAGTAGTAGTGCCCAAGGGCAACGGCTGAGGGGCCTAGCAGCAGAGCCAGCGCCAGAGCCTGCAGCGCCGGCCGCCCTCGGAGCCGGGCCAGGCCATAGCCCAGCAGGGCCAGGTACACCGGCAAGGCAAAGACGGTGAATTTGTCGTCGAACATTGGGCGGCGCAGTGATCCAATCCAGAACACGGCCAGCGGCGCCGCGAGCAGCATCGCCGCTTCGCCAACTGCAGCCAGCGACGCTTCGCCCCTGGGCAGCCACCTGGCAGGCAGGACCGCCACTATCAGCAGCAACAGGAAGCCCAGCAGCAGCCAGTTCTGCCCAGGCCAGCCTGCCATGCCCAGGCTGTAAGCTCGGAAGATCCGCGAAAGCATGTCCCACGGCGTCACCGGCCTGGCCCAGCCCAGGTCGTAGCCCAGAAACGGGCCGATTGCCGGCACCAGCCAGGGGCTGATGATCAGGATGGCGACGACCTGAGCGGCACACCAGCGCCAAAACTCATGGCTACCGAGCTTCCGGCGGGCCAGACGCACAAGCGCGAGGAGGTTCACGGCGCCCCAGGCGAAACACGAGAAGTAGTGCATGAGCAGGGCCAACGCCGTGGTCAGCACGTAGGGGACGAGTTCGCGCCGGCGCCCTGTCCTCAAACTGCGCGCTCCCAGCCACATGATGGCCGCGGAGGCACAGGCCAGGCCACTATAGAAATGACCGTCCTGGCTCCACCAGATCAGATAGGGGCTGAGCGCTGCCAGAAGCGCCGCCCGCAGCCCGGCTTTCTCTCCAAGAAGCTCTGCCGCCAGCCGGAAGCAGAGCGGAACCAGCAACACGCCTGGCACCACTCCGTAGAGCAGCCGGTACGAAAACTCGCTTGCGCCAGCAAGGAGCAGCCAGTAGTGCAGCGACACATGATGCAAAGGCGGGTAGACCTGGCAACACAGGTCCTGGTGTATCACCTCGCCCGGACTCTGGGCAGCATAGAGAACATCGAATGCCTCGTCGCCGCGCAATTCGACATAGGCCAGGTGATACAGGCGTAGGGCGAAGGCCAGCAGCACAAGCAGCAACAAGGCCAGACGAACACGCATGGCCTCCCTTGCTGCCTCCCTGTTCAAGGGCGCTGCCTCCGACTACTCGGCAAGACCGTGCTCCGCAAGATGGAGCTCGGCAAGATCGTGCCGAGCACCGCGCCAGCCAACGAAAGAAGCGAGATAAGCGAGATAGCGGCGCCAACCGGCCAGGTCCAGGGCCGGTAGACCAGGAGCACTGTGTGCTCCCCAGCCGGCAGTGGCACGGCTCTGAGGACATAGTCGGCCGTCAGCACCTGGGCCGGCTTGCCGTCCACAAAGGCCCGCCAACCGGGGTAGTTGACCTCGCTCAGCACGAGCAAAGATGGCGAGACCGAGACCGTCCGCACTTCGATCTGTTCCGGCTGCCAGGAAGTGACACTCACGCTGTCGCTCTCGCTGCCAGGCTCGAGCAGCAAAGGCGGAGTCCGCTCGACCACAGCCTGCTTGCCTATGTCGAAGTCACCCGAGGCAATGCGGGCCAGAGCTTGATCCGGGCCGACCGGATCGGCCTCGTGCACGAGCCAGGCGCGCTGGCCACGTTGTTCCAGGCGATGCACGTAAGTGATCTCGCCGTTGGCCGCCGCCTCCTGATACACGATCGTTGATGGCACCGGCAGCCGCTTTGCCCACGTGACCACATAGGCCACGTTCAGCAAGGGCCAGAGCTTCTCCTTCGGCAGCGAATGCGCCAGGGCGTCATAGCGGGCCAGCCGCAAAGGGCTCGCGCCCCATGTGTCCTGAAGCCCGAACTGCACGCCGTAGTTGCCGTCGAGCCGGAATTCGTTGTAAACGCGGTAAAGCTGGCCGGGGTGCATGGCGGCGTCGGCCTTGATGGCGGCCACGGCGGCTGGCATCGCCTGGTTGGCTTCCGGCGGCTGGGCCGTAAGGTTGTGCCGCCAGCCGACTGTAAACAGGTCGAACAGCAACAGGGCGATGGCCAGCCCGGCGAAGCCCGCGGCCGAAGCCTGTCCGGACCCCTGCCAGCGCAGCAAAGCCCAGCCAAAGAACGCCAGTATGCTGGCGTACACCGCCGAGGCAAGCAGCCAGTAGAAGGGACTGTTGGGCTGCCAGCCGTCCTTCAGCAGGCCAAGGAAGAACAGAGCCACAGCGGCGAGCAGCAGCCAGAGCAGCCACCTGGCCCCACGGGCGAAACTCTGCTTCTTCGCCTGTGACACTTCCTTGGCCATGAGCGCCTGGGCACCATAGCCCACCAGCAGGCTGAGCGGGAACACCACCAGCAACAGATCCCTTTCCTGATTGCGGAACAGCCGCCACCCCGGGACGAACAGGTAGAACAGGCTGTGTACAAAGGCCTCGTTACCGAAAGAGAGCAGCAGCGCCACCAGAGCCACAAACGTCCAGAAGCGCACCTCGCGCACAGGGCGCAACAAGAGTGCCGCCCCGATCAGCAGCAATGGCAGGATGCCGAGGTAGAGTGGTGAGTCGCCGCTGACCGAGCCAGGCAGGAGCACCTGAACGACATCCGTGATCGGCAGGCCCGAGGACATCTGGTCGTAGTTGCTGCTCGCCCGCACTGAGGCCAGCATATACTCGGCCGCGGGCAGCAGTTGCACCGCCGCGATCGCCAGAGCCAGCGCGACCACCAGGGCGATCATAGCCAGGCCGGACCAGCGCGGCCGGCGCCACAAGCCATAGGCAATGCCGGCGTAGCCGACGAGCATCACCGTCTGTGGGTGCCCCGCCAGCGCGGACATGCCCAAGGCCAACCCTGCCAGCAACGTCCAGCGGTTGAGCCAGCGGCGCTCGCAGGCGGCCAGGTCAAGGCAGAGCAGCAGCAGCGGCAGCCACACGGCCGACTCCAAGATCGCCAGCTGCTGCACCGGGAAGGAAGTCAGGTAGCTACTGAAGGCGAAAGTGAGTGCGGCAAGGAGAGCCACGCTCGTCCGGCCGAAGAGACGCCGTCCAAGCAGAAACATGAACAGCCCAGCCAAGGCCAGGTGCAAAGCTGCTTCCGCCTCCAAGGCCAGGTAAGGGAACCCCCAGGGAGAGGAGATTACGATGGTCAGCAACCGCGGCGGGTAGAAGACGGCTGATTGCACGTCCGCGAGGAACGGGAAGCCGCTGTAGGCACCCGGGCACCACAACGGCACCTGCCCAGCCAGCAGGCGCTCCGCCTGGTAGTGGGCGAAGGCGTAGAACTGGACAGCGAAGTCACCGTGCGGGATGGAACCACGATCCAGCAGGTTGGGCGTGAACAGGCGCCAGTAGAAAAGCAGAGGTAGGAGCAGGAGCGCCGAGATGCTGGCCCACAGGGCGAGCGGCCAACGGGCGGCACTCTCTCGGCTGCCTGGCCGGGTCTCCTGCTCTTCCTGCCGCACGCTCACGACTGCAACCTACCCCTCTCCGAGCCTTGGGCCGTGATGGACGGCTTCGGCAGCCGGCGCTCCCGCTTAAGCGTCACCAACGAGGTCGCCGCCGGCCATCACGTAACGCACCAGGGCCCGCGACAGGCCCGTCTCACGCCGGATCTGCTGATAGGAGAGGCCGGCCGCCATCAGCGCCTCCACCCGTTCCTGCTGTGCCCGCCAATGCGGATGGCGCTGGCGCAGCCTTTGTTCGTCCACGACCAGCCTGAATGCGCCCTCGCGCACGGCCGCCGCCAACTCGCTCTCGTTCGCCACCGGCCTGTCGAGCAGGATAGCATAAGCGCCCAGCCCCGCCACCTGATGCGCATCCGAGCATGCCACCTGGTGAGCCTCGGGCCAGAGCCTGGCCAACAACGGCGCCTGATGCCGGGCGTATGCGGGCATGTTCAGGCTCATCACCTCGTATGCGTCCGGCGGCGTCGCCAGCAGCTCGGCCGGTATACTGCTGCGCATCCGGAACGGGTGCGCCAAAATGGCAACACCGCCCGCCCGGTGCACACGATTGATGATCTCGTCCGGCCGCATGCCCATCACAGCGACGTCTGGATCGCTGACTCCCAGGACAAGGATGTCGGCACGGCCGCGGTCGCAGGTCACCTCCATGCCCCGGAAGATGCGGATGCGGGGGAAGGAGGCGCGCAGCAATTGCAGCTCAGATAGGGGCCAGATGGTGTGGTGCTCTGTGATGACCACGGCGTCCAGCCCGGCGGCGGTCGCACCCGCCAGCATCTCCTGAGGCGTAGCCTTGCCACAGGACGAATAACGGCTCGTGTGTAGATGGAGGTCTATAAGCATCGGCACCTTTGTATACAAGAAATCTCGCCAGTTCTGGCTAGGAACCGCTCACCGACTGGCCCCCGGCCAGCCTCGCCAGTAACTCCCCCGCAGCATGCGGCGAGAGAGCCGCCCGGCGCTGCCCCTGGGGCACTCCCCGGCCTACGAGCAGGACAAAACCCCCTTGAGCGGGCACGGCGCGCGGCAAAGGCTCTTCGCCAGAAACAAAAGCATAGCCAGGCGGTGCCACCAGGCGCCGGCCGGCCCCGCCCGGGCCTGCGCCCTCCTGCACCTGAGCCCAGGCGGCACCGCCCGGCCAGGTGGCACTCGGCGCGACCTCCGCCGCTGCCCGCCCCGGCAGGACGCGCACCAATCCGCGGATCTGCCCGGGATCCAGGTTGGCATAGACCGCTTCCGCGCTGCAGGTTGAGACCAGGCCCACCGCCCAGGCGCTTAGGTCAACCTGAAGCAAACAGCGGCTGAAGGCAGCATCGAGCCCCATCAGCGCCTGGCGCCAATCACTGGCCGAGCGTAGGGCGCCCTGGGTGGAGTAGTTGGGCTGGCGGCTATCAACCAGCATGCCATCCACGGCCAGGCTGAGCAAGGCATCGCAAGGCAGAAGCACAGCCTCCGCACTATCCGGTTGCGCGGCCAGCGCTGCCGCAGCCTCCCCCAAGGACCGAAGGCTCGCCAGGCAAGCTTCCGCTTCGTCCCGCTGAGCTACTGCTTCACAGGCGCTGGCGGCCACACCAGTCCCCAGGTCCCAACGCTGGCAGGCCATCGGCTCCACTTCCCACCGCCAGCCGGCAAGCAGTTCGTGGCCAGTCTCCGCGAGGCTGTAGTAGTGGCCCGCCTCAGGCACCACATCTTCGATCAACAGGCCGCTCTCCAGCACCGCGGCCAGGCCAGGCATTGTCCCGTCGCGGGTGGAGACGAGCAAATCGGCAGAGCTTAGCCCGGGTACGATAAACAGCGCCAGGCGCGGCCCTGACTCTTCAGGCGATGGGAACGGCGCTGCTTCGGCCAAGGGAGCGGCTTGCTCGGGCAAGCAGCCAGCGGCGGGCATTGCCAGAGCCGCCGCCGCGAGGCTGCGCAGAAAGCGCCGGCGCGCAGGGCCGTCAGCCATCAGCCTTCCAGAGCGGCGTGCAGCAAGGCCAGCACTTCGGCGTGCACCTTAGGGCTGGAGGCCAGCACCTCGGGACCGCCGAACTGCCAGTCTCGACCCTGCCAGTCTGTCATCGTGCCACCGGCTTCCTTGAGCACGAGCGCCCCGGCAGCCGTGTCCCACGGAGAGAGAAGCGGATGCATGTAGACGTCCATGCGCCCACTGGCGATGTAGCAGAGAGATAGAGCCGCCGAGCCAATGGTGCGCAGGGTAGCGCAGCGGGGCACAATGTCCAGGCTCAGATCCAGGTTGCGGCGCATGGCCTGGGCGCCGTAGGGCGAGCCCAACCCGAAGACAGTCTCCTCCAGCGTCGCGGTATCGGCAACCCGGATCGGCTGTTCATCCAGCCAGGCGCCAAGCCCACGAATTGCCGTGAAAAGCTCGTCTCGTGATGGGTCATAGACCGCGCCGACGAGCAGTTGCTTGCCCTGCACCAGAGCCACTGACACTGAGAAGAAGGGGAGCCCGCGGTAATAGTTGGTCGTGCCATCAACCGGGTCAACCACCCAGCTGAAACCCTGCCCGTCCGAACCGTCGCCGGCGCGGTTGCCCTCTTCAGAGAGGATATCGTGCCCGGGAAATGCGGCGCTAATCGTGCTCATCACCGCCTCTTGCGCTGCCAGGTCGCCGCTCGTGACCAGGTCGCGCGGCCCTTTGTGCCGCATGTCCAGTGGCCGTAGGCGCGCTTCCAGCGCTGCTTGCCCTCCGGAACGGGCAGCAGCAGCCGCCACTTGGGCGGCCGAACGTAGAAAAGCGGCATCACACGCGATTGCAGAGGCAGAAGTCATCGCACCGTCACCCCGTAACCTTATTCGCCCTGGTCTTGCCTGGCGGCCTGGAAGCCGGGTTTTGGGCACCTGGCCGACCCGTGCTATAATTGTTGTTTGTGAGCCCTTTAGCAAGTGTGGAGGATTAGCCATGCCGGTGTATGTTTACAGGTGTGACGCCTGCGGCGCAACGTTCGAGCGCAAGCAAAGTGTCACCGAAGGACCACTGACCGATTGCCCCGAGTGCGACGGTCATGTGCGACGGGTAATCCAGCCCATCGGCATCGTCTTCAAGGGTTCTGGGTTCTATGTCACCGATCACCGCTCGCACTCGTCCACCACTGAATCGGCGAGCAGTTCAAGCAGCAGCGATACGGCGAGCAAGGCTGGAAACGGTCACTCCGAAAGCAAGAGCGACAGCAAGCCCTAAGGCTGACGCCTGCATAATCCCCGGCGCGAATTCGAAGGGCCCACGACGGATGGTCGTGGGCCCTTGTCGTGGCCAGGCGCCTTGCTGGCATCCAGCCTAAAGCTGGAAACGCCCCGTGGCCGGCACAACCTTGTAGCCGAAATCGGTGACATACTCCTTCAGCTTCTGGATCATCTTGGGCCAGGCCTCATTGTCCAGCGCCGCGTCCATCTCTTCCTGCGAATCGGTCACCGCCCCGGTAAGTATTTGGGGCCCTTCACCGTAGACGGTGTACCAGGATTCAGTGAGCTGCAGGCCCAGCTTGTTGATCCCAGGCGCGAACTCCTTGAGCACGTACTCGAAGTAGTCTGCCTCTTTCCCTTGCCTGATATTCCAGCGCATCAACAGCTTCATCACTGCCTCACCTCCGGCGCTCTCAGCCAGCGCGGCACTCGAGGACTACCACTTTTGTCTCTTCCGGCAGTTGGCCCGCGCTGACGCTCAAGGAATCGCGGCGTTCCGCTTCCTTCACACCCATCTCCCCCAGGAACAATTGCACGGGGTCGAGCGGCAGCACCAGCCCGGGCAGCCCGTAGTGCATCGGCACGACCAGCCCCGGCTCGATCAGCCCGACCACCTCGGCAGCACGCTTGGCGTCCAACGTGAACTTGCCCCCGACCGGGATCAGTAACACGTCCACCTTGCCCATCTCTTCCACTTGTGTCTGCGTGGGCACGTGCCCCAGGTCCCCCAGGTGGCAGACCGTGATCTCGCCGAAGTCGAGAAGATATATGGTGTTGGGACCGCGCTCGGCGCCACCCTTGGCGTCATGCGCCATCTTGATGCCGGTGACGAACAGCCCCTTGATCTCATACTCGCCGGGCCCCCTGATCACGAAGGGCTCGCCCTTCACCGCCTCCACGTTGTTGTGGTCCTTATGGTCATGGCTGACGGTGACAATGTCCGCCGTCAGGCGCGGCAGCTTGAGTCCGATGCTCTTGTCGTAAGGGTCACAGACCACGCTCACCGAGCGATCGCGCAGGCGAAAGCAGGACTGGCCGTACCAGGTAATGTCCATCGAGGCCAACCTCCATCATCTACAGTATAACCCCACTTTCGTCCGGCAAGAAAGGCCGTGCTGGATCGGCCTCGCCAGGCGGCTTCCCTGCCGACCGACCCGGAAGCCGGAACCGCTGTTGACCCAGCGGCGCGGACGGCCTACGATGGTCGCAAGCGCTGGCTCTTGGTGACTGTGGTGGCTGTACCCTGTGGCTGGGGCGGGCAATGCTACTGCGCTTGGCCGCCAAGGGCCAGGCTGGCACTGGCAGTCGGTGCCAGCCCGTGGAGGTGGGTGCGATCGTTCGCCGCGTTTTCGGGCCGGCCGGGTTGGGCAGGCGAGAGGGCCCAACCGCACCTGTGCCAGGGAGGGTGAACCGTGTCAAAGGAGATGCCTACTATCTATCGCCTGACCTTCGCCGTTCACCTCATCGTAGCGGTCGTCATTGGCGCCCTGCTCCTGATAATACCCATGACGTTTGGCACTTGGTTCGGCTATCCGAAAGTCGTAGCCCTCACCCCCGTCGTCCGCTCATTCGGCGCTCTTCTTCTTGGATTCGGCGGCCTGACTAGCTTCTACGCCCGGCGTGCCACTGCCTGGAGCAGTGTGGACTACATCGTGCGCGGCGAGTTCCTCTACCTGGTCCTGCAGACGCTCGTCTTTCTCATCTCTGCGCTTACCGGCACAGGCCCGGCCCTCGGCAACTGGGTCTTCACCGTGGTCTCCGCCGTCCTCGCAGCACTGTTTGCAGCGACCTGGGTCAACCGCCCAGCCTAGGCGTTAGCTCGCATCCACCAGAAGCGAAGCTGCCGGTACGCTCCACCCTCCGCCGATGGTGCGTACCGGCACAACAGAGAGGCCACTGCAACTGGAGAAGGCTCAGAGCAGGCGCTTCTCCCCCTGCAACTCGCGGATGTGCGTTACATCCTGCGTCACTTCCAGGCAACCGAGGTACTCGCCAGCGGCGCTCCGAACCGGGAAATAGCGGATGTAGATTAGCTTGCCGCCGGAGTTGATCCAGAACTCCGCCATGTCCCGTTTGCCAGCCTTGAAGTCCATCAGAATCTGGTTGACGACATGCACGCTCTTCGCCGGATGGCACAGCTGCACCGTGCGGCCAAGGACAGCATTGGTGCGCGGGAACAGGCGCTCCGCGGTCTGGCTGTAGTAGCGGACCCGGTCATCAGCGTCCACGAAGGTTATGTCCACGGGCAGCGTGTTCAGCAGAGCCTCGAGCGTCGCCAGCGGCATCTCGCCACTGGCGAAATGAACGACGCCGGCCTCGGCACTGGCAATGGCCATGCTGACGGCAGCAGGCCCTGGCTGCGGCGCCGCAGGCGGTGTGTAACTGCCGTAACCGATCTCGTCGAACTGGCGGCGCAACTCCGGCCACTCCTCCTCGGCGACGACGCGCAGCGCCGTCGGGAACAAAATCTTGTTTTCCTTATAGAAATGGCTGCCGAGCATCTCCGCAAGTGAGAGGGCAGCAGGCGCCAGCCGCTCGCCGAGGTCGCGGTCAGCCAGCCCGGCGCTGTCGTCAACACTGCTGTAGATGCGCTTCTTGATCTCGCGAATCTGGTTGTGCTCCATCCACATGATGCTGGGCGGGCCCGTGATCCCGTGTTTCTCCAGGTAGGGGAAGATCACGTTCTCCTCGCGCACGTAGTGGTTCTCCGACGCCTTGAGTTGCGCCTCCAGTTGCTTCACCCGTGCCAGGCCATCCTCGGCGTTCTCGTTCCTGGAGAGTTGCTGCGCCAGGCTGGCCAGTTCCTGTGCATAGCCGAAGAGGATGCGGTGCTCCTGCATCAGGATGCTGATCGGGTGCCAGTCAGGCGCCACCGTCTCGGCGCTCTCCAGCGGCTCGCGGAACATAGCCAGGTGCAGGTTGCACAGGCGCTCCAGTTCCTCCTTGGGCACCCCCTCCCGGACCAGGTCCTCTTCAACCTCGGCAATCTCAGCTGCCGAGATCCCGTGCAACACCTGCTGGTAGCGTTTCGCCAGTGCATCCGGGTCGGCCCCGGAATGCAGGGCTTTCACGAGGGTGCGAACCAGTTGCAGGCGCGCCTGCTTATCATCAGTGGCACTCATCTTACACTCCTGCTGACAGTCATGATTCATCAATGCAAGGCAAGGCCCACGAGTGGAGATTGACCGGGCCTGCGGCTAGGCCCTGATCATGACCAACATCATCTTGAACGGCTTGACAGCCCTGAGCGCATGCGGCTGGTTCGCTGGCATGAGCACCAGGTCGCCCGCACGAGCGGTCACCGGCTTTCCGGCGATGGTAATCTCGGCCTCACCGTCGGACACGTACACCAGGGCGTCAAACGGCGCTGTGTGTTCGCTGAGCCCCTCGCCTTCGTCAAAAGCAAAAAGGGTGACACTACCGACACCAGGGGCCGAGAGTACGGTGCGGCTGACCACCGAACCGGCCTGATAACTGACGGCCTCATTGAGGGCTTCCGCTTGCGCTGCGTTCAGTGCTCCAGGCAATTGACCAGGCATTGCCAACAACCTCCAGATAGCGTCTTGCCTAACAATAGTAGACTACCATAGTATCAAATGGGAGACAACTACCTGGCGCCTGTCGGCTTCCTGCCCAGCCTCAAGAATAGAGAGCGCGCTGGTGCTAAGGCTGCGGCGCCTCAGCGCCAGCGCCCCGCGCGAGCGACCTCGAAAACGCAGTGGTGGGCACCGTTGAGGCAGCAGGCGATAGCCCGCACCTGGAGCGGCCGGCCGCTCACCATCTCGAGGGAACCGCGCATCGCGCCCATCACCACTTCGCAGGCACGTCCTTTGGGGTCGGGCGCCCAACATGCTGGCTGGCGCGTGCTGACCAGCAGCATATCGCCGCTGTCCTGCAACAGGATCAGGCGCCGGTCGCCAAGTGCCGTGCTCTGAGCCAGGGCGTTAAGGGCCAGGCGCAACAACTGTTTGCCGTCGAGGCTGCCAGTCTGCTCGGCCAGGCCGACGGCGTGGATCACCGCCCGCCGCACGGTAGACCGCCCCAGTTCACGTAGGACAGCAGCAGCGCCGCGCTCGTCGTAGTAATCCTGCAGGCCGCCGAGCACGGCCAGGTAGTCGGCAGCGTTGACTTCCTCGTGCATATTGTTGGGCGGCAAGGCGCGGAGATAGGCATGCATACCCGCGAGGTTGAGGACACCGCGATAGGCGCCATGGCCAAGTTGCCGGTCGAGAAACAGGAGCAGGTCCCGCATCACAGAGTTGGGGACCTTTCCGGCTGGCTTCTCCTGGTTATCGCTGACGCTGACGTAGCCCTTCAAGCTTATGCCGCCTGGGTTCATTCGCCGAGCGACGTCGTCGCTGACCGGCCCGCTCTACACGTTAGTCGGGTGCGTGTACGTAAACGACCTTCACCGGCTCTGGCCCGGTTCGCCGCGTGGCATGGACGACATTGCGCCCAATGTACACCGCACGGCCGGGGAAAATGGCGAACTCCTCCTCACCCACGCGGATGACACCCTGCCCGGAAACGCAGTAAACGGCTTCCTGGTCTGGATGGCGCTGCAACTCGCCGAACTCGCTCGCCGTGTACTCCGCGACCCCAAGCGACAGCCCGGCATGAGCCGGCGTGTTAGCCGCGCTTATGAGATCGGCCGAACGTCTGTCCGCATGCTGCTCCCAGGCCGCTGCATTCTCATCAACGATCACTGCCACGTCAACACCTCAATAACTCCTGGCTCACGCCTCGCCCGCCTCAGCGCTCGTCCGCGCGTGTCAGGAGGAAGATGCCATTCTTGAAGCGAGGGACCACCGGACCGCGGCGGGCCCACCACCCCGGGTGCGCCTCGCCGAGCAAGCGCAACCACTCGCTCGCTGGCCACTTGCTGCGGTGGGTCGGGTCGCGGTGGATGACGCCGCTGTCCTCGAGCACCGTTATCTCATGGTACAGTCCACGCCTGGCGACGCGAGCGCACTCGGCCAGTGCGCCAGCTACCTGGCTTGGGTACATGTGCTCGAGGACGTTCACGCTTACCACCACATCGAAGGCAGCGTCAGGGAAGGGCAACGCCGTCAGGCTGCCCTGGACGAAAGCGCGCTGCACATGGTCGGGAGCCTGAGTGATGGCGTAGCGGCTCAGTTCAAGCCCCATGGTGGGGAAGCCCCAGGCTCGCAGTTGCTCCACCAGCAAGCCCATGCCGCCTCCCACATCAAGAACGCTCGCCGGACGCAGAACGCCGGCTACATAGGCCGCGCGCCACAGGTTGGCGAGGCGGAACTCCAGCCGCTGCCGGTAGTTGTTGCCCAGTTCGCGATAGTAGGCGGCGTCGTACTCGCCCTCGCCGAGGCCCAATTGCATATTACCGTCTCTGACCGTCAGGGACACTCTCCATCGCCTGTGCCCTCGCCGCTGCCACCGGCGTCGGGCCCACCCCATTCCCGCTGTCGTTCGCCATGTTGGCTGCACACCTGCTCGATCTGGCGACCCAGAGCCGCGCCCTGCTCTCGCGTGATCCACAACTCCACAAGGAAAGTGGAACCAGCCGCCGCCCCTCGCGCCTCGATGCAGACGTACCGCCCTGCCGCCTGTTCGCGCACATGCACCTGCTGCGCTGCAGCGTCCAGGTCAAGCGGGACGGCGAGCCACGGGCTCTGCAGCGGCGTCGGCTCCACCGGGCCGATCTGCCAGCCGCAGCCGGCACCCGATTCCCGTTCCGCCAGCAGGCAGCGCGCCAGCCTATCTGCGTCGGCGCCGCTGAGGCGCAGCCCGACGGCCATAGCGTGCGACCGTGCCCGCAGCGTGAGGACATGCTCGTCAGCGACCAGCATCTCCCCGAATGAGATCGCCAGTACAGGCCGCAACCGGTACAGGTGGAGCGGCACACGCCCTCCTCAGCAGGGGTGGGCCTATCCTAACATGGCGTCCATGGCCGTACAATGGCGCAATAGTCGCACCCACTGCTCGCCTCGCCGCTGGCCGTTGGGACATGGCCTCTGGCCTGGGCCTAGAGGTAGCTTTCCGGTGCAAGCATCCTGTCAAGGCGTGCCGCTGCCGCCTGCAGATGGCGGTAGCCCTCTTTGAGGCAAGGCATGGTGTGCCCGGGCAGGAACACATCCACCGGCAGCGCTGCCAGACGACGCACCGTGGCCAGGTGCTGTTGCAGGTCGCAGTCCGGGATGTTCTGCAGCAGGATCCTGCCACCCTGGAAGATATTGTCGCCCCCGAGGAGATGGAGCTTACCCTCGTCGGTGAACAGGAACGCGGCATGGCCGGCGCAGTGGCCGGGCGTCTCCAGCATGGTGAACATGACATCCCCCACCTGGAGGGTATCGCCATCTTTGAGTCGCTTCTCAACCGGGCAGGCATGGAAGGGCAGGTCAGCATCGTAGATGCCCGCTCGCTTCGACATTGGCAGGCTGATGGCCTCCTCGTCGCCGCGGGCGAGGACATCACCGGTGTGCTCTGTAGCCACCACGCTCAGCCCCAGGCTATTGTGCAAGCTGGCGCAGCCGCCGCTGTGGTCGGCATGCTTATGCGTCAGCAAGAGGTGAGTAACCCTCTCAGGTTGGAGGCCGTCGAAGTGCATGTTCTCAAGAATGGCGTCTGTGTCCACGCCCACGCCCGCGTCAACCAGCACGATGGGACCGCCACAGTCAATGGCGTACACGGTGCAGTCGTTACGGTGGGATAGATAGAACCCATTTGCACCACTGCCGACGATATAGACGCGTTTGCTCAAGCGCATGTTCCCCTCCGCATCGGATGAAGATGCCAGGCCGCCGTCATCGCTGCGAAACCGGGCGTCGCTCGCCGCCGGCGCAGGCAACGACCCGAATCAGTTCATGCTACTCATGCAGTGGCCCGCTGTCCACCGCCCGCCTGGCGGCTTTCGCCCCGCAGGCTGCGCGGGGCTATAATGACTATGTTCAGTAAGCAACCCTGTAGCTAAGCCTTGGCAAGCTCCTCTGTGAAGCCGTAGCACTGCCAGGGCGAGAAAGGTGTTTTCATGCCGCGTATTATCCTTTACACAGGCAAGGGCGGCGTAGGCAAGACGAGCGCCGCCGCTGCCACCGCCCTGCACTGCGCCGCCGCTGGCCAGCGCACAATCGTGGTCAGCACTGACCCGGCGCACAGCCTTTCGGACTCGCTCGACCTCGAGGTCGGCCCCGAGCCGGTGTCGCTGGCCCCGAACTTCTGGGCCCAGGAGATAGACGTCCTGCACCAGATGGACAAGTACTGGCGCAATGTGCAGCTCTACCTTTCCGCCCTGCTCACCTGGAAAGGCATGGATAGCGTCATCGCCGAGGAGACGGCCATCGTCCCCGGCATGGACGAGCTCGCCAGCCTGCTCCAGGTCGTCCACCTGGCAGAATGCGGCGAGTACGATACCGTCATAGTGGACTGCGCCCCCACTGCCGAGACTCTGCGCTTCCTCTCCTTCCCCGAGGCGGTGAAGTGGTACATAGATAAGATCTTCCCCGTCCAGCGGCAGGCGATGAAAGTGGCGCGGCCGGTGCTTCGCAACCTGACCAGCCTGCCCTTGCCCGACGACGCCCTCTTTGAGGTGGTCCAGGGTCTGACACGCGACCTGGCTCGCATGCACGACCTTATGGCCGACCCCACCGTGTCCACCGTGCGCCTGGTCCTCAACCCCGACAAGATGGTCATCAAGGAAGCCCAGCGCACCCTCACCTACGTTTCACTGTACGGCTTCGTGGTGGATGCGGTCATCTGCAACCGCATCATCCCTGAGGAGGTCACCGACCCGTACTTCAGCGCCTGGAGGCGAGCCCAGGCAGCGAACATGGAGCTGGTTCACGAGGCATTCTCGGGCCTGCCACTCTTCACGGTCCCCATGTTCCCCCAGGAGCTGGTCGGGGTCGAGATGCTGCGGCGCATGGCCGAGATTTGCTTCGGCGACGTGGACCCCTCCCGTGTGCTGCACAGCGAGCAGCTGTACAACATAAGCAAGGAGAACGGCCACTATCGCCTGACCCTATCGCTGCCGCTTGCCAGCCGCGATGCTATTGACCTGACGCGCAAGCGGGACGAGTTGATCGTGCGCATCGGCAACTTCCGCCACAACCTGCTCCTGCCGAACATGCTGGCCCATCTACCCGTTGAGGGAGCCAGGTACGAGAACGGGGCGCTCGTCGTGAGCTTCGCCGGGAAAGAGCCAGTTGCCTGAAGCCGCCTGGGAACGCTACCTCACTGACTACAACGAAGGCCTCGGGCTCGTATACGAGCGCCTGATACTGAACGACTACCTGGAGGGCTTGCAGCGCCGCTACGCCCTCGAGAGCGTGGTCGAGGCGCCCATCTTCGGCATGGCCGGCGTCTCGGGCATCAATAGCGTGCACCTGGCCCGCCTTGGCTGCCAGGTGACATTGGTTGACGACAACCAGAGGCGCCTGACGGCTGTACAGCGCATATGGGGCGAGTTGGGCTTGCCGGCCAGGTTCCAGCTCAGCCCCGCCATGCGCTCCCTCCCCTTTCCCAGCGCAAGCTTCGACCTTGCCTGGCAGTGGGCCGGGCTTTGGTACCTCTTCAGCCCCGAGGCTTTGCTCAAGGAGCTCTGCCGTGTCTCCCGCCGCCTCGTCTTCGTGGCCATGCCGAACCCGCGCCAGCCCGGTTATCTGCTGCGCAAGTACCTGGTCGAACCCGAATTCTTCCGGCACGTCAACGAGGCCTGGACGGCGATCGGGCGCATCCGGGCGACCATCGTCGCTCAGGGCTATCGCATCGTAGAGCAGGGCGTAATGGATGTCCCCCCCTGGCCCGATACGGTGATGCCGGCGGCTCAGTTGCTGGGCAAGCTGGGCATCCGCTCGAGGCGCCTGCAGAGCCGCTTCCAGGGGGAAGGATGGCGCTGGAGCACCATGGACTACTACCTGGGGCGCGAACCGGGCATGCGTGAGCGGGTCCTGCGCTATGCCTGGCTGGAGCGCTCGCGCCTGCCGCGCTGGCTCAAGGGCCTCTGGGCGCATCACCGCTACGTGCTGGCCGAGCGGGTGGAATCGGACCGTGCTTGAGATACTGCCCAGGCTGCTGCGCCAGTGGCTGTTCCGCTGGCTGGGCCTGCCATCGCTCCCTTTCAGCCTCGTCTGCAGCGTCACCTACCGCTGCAACAGCCGCTGCCTCACCTGTAACATCTGGCGCAAACGCTCCCAGGAGTTGACGCTCCAAGAATGGCAGCGCGTGTTCACGTCCCTTGGTCACTCGCCCGTCTATATCACCTTCAGCGGCGGCGAGCCATTCCTGCGCCAGGACCTGCCCGAGATTGTCGCCGCTGCCTACCGCTCCTGCCGGCCTAGCGCCATCACCATCCCCACCAACGGCCTGCTAGGCGAGCGCATCGTCGAGGCTGTAGCCCGCATCGCCGCCGCCTGCCCGGCGAGCAATATCGGCATCAACCTTTCGCTCGATGGGCTTGGTGATAGCCACGATCGTATCCGCGGCGTGCCCGGCAACTGGGAGAAGGCCATGCGCACCTGGGAAGGCCTGCGCGCCCTCCAGGCGCCCAATCTGACGCTCAGCATCCACAGCGTGATCTCGCGCTTCAACGTTGACGACCTGGCGCAGATTCAGGAGGGCCTGCTCGCCCTGGGGCCAGATGCTTATATCACCGAGATCGCTGAGCAGCGCCGTGAGTTGGGCACCCTGGAAGCGGACATCGCCCCCACGCCCCAGCAGTACGCCCAGGCAGTAGACACGCTGCTGGCCGGCCTGGAAAGGCAGCCGGCCCAGGGTTTCTCGCGGCTTACGCGTGCCTTCCGCTCCCGTTACTACCGCCTGGCCGAGCGCATCGTCCGCGAGAAACGGCAGGTGATCCCCTGCTACGCCGGCTGGGCAAGCGGTCACATCAGCCCTGAGGGCGACGTCTGGACCTGCTGCACGCGCGCCGAGCCCATCGGCAACTTGCGCGAGACGGGTTACGACCTGCGCCCCATCTGGTTCAGCCAGGAAGCGGGCCGCCTGCGCAGCAGCATCCGCCGGCACGAATGCTGGTGCCCGATGGCCAACGCGGCTTATACCAACATGCTGCTGGACCCCGGCTCGCTGCTCGCCGTCGCCACACGCCTGGCCCTGGATGCGCGTCCGGGCCAGGCGCAGCGCGGGGCCTGAACCAGGCGGCCGCCGCCCTGCGCCACCCCAGCACTGGTGCTGCATGTTGTTTGTCGCTCCAGCCATTGAGCCTGGGGCTTGTCTATGGTAGGATTAATTGATAGCTGCGGCTTCAAGAGTATCGTCACGCTCAGCGCTATGCCAAGGCCAGAAGAGGTGGGCTCATGGAGAAGAGGTACTTCTACGCGCCGGACATAGAGATCGTCGCTCTGGGCGATGCGCTCGGCCGCTGGTATGCCAGCCAGGGTTACCAGGCCCAGTCCTTTCCGGCCCAAAATGGTGGCTTTGCCGTACAAGCGCGCAAGGAGAGTACACTGCGCAGCCTTGCCGGCATGAGCAACGCCTTAACAGTAGTTCTCACCCATGAAGGCGACAATATCGGCGTGGAGGTTGGCGGCGCCAAATGGGGCGAGAAAGCCCTGGCCGGTGCCGGCGGCCTGATCCTGCTCGGCCCTCTCGGCCTGATCGGCGCGGGGGTGGGCACATATCAGCAGAGCCAACTGCAGAGCCAGACCTGGCAGTTCATAGACAACTTCGTCCGCAGCAACTCCGCCTTTGGCGGGGGTGCCGTGCCGGGCCCGGGCATGATGCCGTCTGCCCCGCTCCCCGGGCAGGCCGCCTACCCTGGCGCGCCGATGCAACCGGGGCAACCACCAGCGCCCATGGGGCCGGCCCAGGTGAATCAGCCGCGGCCGGCTGGGTGGCCTGGTGCGGGTGCCGGTGCTCCACCTCCGCTTACCGTGCAGCCGAAACCCGCCTCCACCGCAGGAAGTGCTCCGGTCTGCAGCCAGTGTGGTCAGCCACTGCGGCCGGGAGCTAAGTTCTGCGACAACTGTGGTGCTCCGGCCGTGGCCAACTGCCCAAGCTGTGGCCAAGCGTTGCGGCCCGGGGCCAAGTTCTGCGACAGTTGCGGCACGCCAGTGGCCTAGTAAGGCCACCGGCTGGCCGCCCACGGCTCGCATGCGCCCAGAGGCCGCAGAGGGCAGGAGTGAACCAGCGGAGGTAGCCCAGAACCATGTCCAGCCAACCTCAGACTGGCCAGCAATGTCCGGCATGCGGTGCTGCTTTGCGTCCCGGGGCGCGGTTCTGCCCGGAGTGTGGTAGGCCCGTCACGCAGACAGCGGCACCAGCCGTTACTCAGGGAGAGTCTGCTCAGGCCGTCGCCAGCCAGGCGCCACGCATCCAGGGCGAGGAGCCCGATCCCGGTGCCAATGCGCCACCGACCACGGCGGCGCCCGGCGATGCTGCCTCGCAGGAGCCTCCTGGCGAGCAGGGGGCGGGGAGTGCGAAGTCGGCTGAGGCCGCAGCCTCCTGCCAGGTCCTGCTCCAGGCCGTGCCTCCCGCCGGCCGTTTCTACGTACAGCAGGCCCTGCGCCAGCTTTTCGGCCTCGATTCGCGCGGCGCCCAGGCCTATATCGCCGCAGCGCCAGTCCTGCTCGCCACCGGGCTCACCCCTGAACAGGCGGAACAAGTACGTGCCGCGCTTGCCCAGGCCGGCGCCCTCGTCGCCGTGCAGGGAGCCAGTCCGGCTGAGGTAACCACCGGGCCAACGCCCGAGCCAGAACCCGAACCAGAGCCCGAGCCGGTGCACCGCATCGGTGCCTCCGTCAGGGTAATCCGTGGTCTGGTGGAACGGCCGGGCCTGCGCACCGTCACCGGCCTGAGCACCGGCAACACCTGCTCCTACGTCGCTCACGCCCGCGCTCAGGGCAGAGAGTTGCTGACCAACACTGACATGATCCGCTGCGACGGGCGAACGGCCATTCCCGCCGTCCTGCGCCCAGCCGGCGCCGGCCTGCCCCTGGCCTTCGGCAGTCTGGCACTTGACTCCTGGCCGGCGCAACCACAGCTAGTGCACCTGGGCCTGCTGGAGGCGATCGGGCAGGACGATGGCACCGCGAAGAGCCTGATGCGCATCTACTTGCAGGCGCTCGCCCAGCGAACTAGCGACGTCCTCGGCGCTGGCGCGCTCGACTTCTCTCAAGGCGCCGCCACGTACCTAGGCGTGCCGGCCGACTGGGGCGAGGACCGGGCGGCGCTGCTCGCTCAAGCCGCCACTGAGGCAGGCTTCGCGGTGGTCGAGTTGGTACCGGAGCCGCTGGCGGCGATCGCCCATCACCTGCAGCAAGGGACTCTGCGGCCGCCGCGACGGCGCGAGTGGCTGTTGGTCGTGGATTGGGGCGGGCAAGGTCTGCGTCTCTCTTTCGTGGAGCGCGGCGGCAAGCTGGCCGAGCCGATGGTGTTCGAGCACTTTGAACTGCCGCTCGGT
>Ga0078972_1004939_pt1 | contig 35042 bp, 15 predicted proteins | sample YelNatPaOPGAMG01_FD_67568 | JGI IMG/M metagenome (GOLD analysis project Ga0078972, IMG submission 67568) | Hot spring thermophilic microbial communities from Obsidian Pool, Yellowstone National Park, USA - OP-RAMG-01 (SPADES assembly) (version 2) | ecosystem: Environmental > Aquatic > Thermal...
GATGTCCGATGTGCCGATCAGGAACGTTCAACGTGAAACGTTCAACTCTCAACGTCCAATGGTGGTGACCGAAAGGGCGCATGGTCGCCGGGATATGGGGACAGACACGAAATTTGGACGACCGGACTTTTGACCCGTTGGACCTGTCCAAGCGCCGGTCGGGTTGTCCCAGCCTGCTGTGGCGCCCAGAATGGGGACAGACACGTAGTTACGGCGACACCTACCACTGGGTTTTGCCTGTTGGTACTGTGGCGTCGCTATCTGCAGCGCCAGTATTTGTTTTCAGGGGGCGTAAGCCGGGGGGGTGCAGGCGACAAAGTCGCAGCAGATATTTTCCAGCCCGGCGGCGCAGAGATTTCTGATCAACTTGGCGCCGGCTCCGCGTCTTTGGGCGTAAGGCAACTTTGGTTCCGGCTACGCCGGGCTGGGAGATTTCCGGGTTGATGTCCATGAAGCGTGCATGACAAGCGATTCTTGCTTCGAAAGCTTGAAGTCCGGGGCAGGGTAGGACAGGATCAGATGAAAGTGTTTTGACCACTGCCATGCAAGCTCATGTTGGACAAGTAATCGATCTGCTCGATCCCACCCAGAATAACATTCTTAACATGCCCGCTGAGGAGGCACGGCAAAGGCTGTTCGCCGATTTGCCAGAATCCGTGCTTGGAATCAAAGGTTCGTTTGCTCTTGTCGCCAGGCGTGGAACCGAAGTGCGCATGGCAAGGTCATTGGACAGACCCATGCGATATTTTCTCGCCAAGCGGGGCGACGGACCCGCGCTGATTGTTTCGGACCGGATCGACGTGATTCGCGCATGGCTCGAGAAAGCAGGGCTGGGTGATCAGTTTCATCCGAGCTACACGCGCATGGTGCCGGCTCATTACGTTGTTCAAATTCAACTCGTGGGTTGTCCCGATCCCGAACCCACCTACACCCGGTTTTTCACTCCAAAGCGGAACTCATTGCCGGCCGATCTGGATGAGATCGGGCAGAGATACATCGGGGCTCTGGCGAACGAAATTGCAGATTGGCTGATGACCCTGCCGGACCGAGAACCTGTCGGCGTTTGCTTTTCTGGTGGGATTGACAGTGGCGCCGTGTTTGTCGTGACAGAGCATGTTCTGCGGAAGTTGGGGTTGAACCCGGCCAGATTAAAGGCATTCACGCTGACTTTTGGCGATGGTCCGGACCTCGAACAAGCCTCGCGCTTTCTCGAGAAGATCGGCATGGCGTTCTATCTCGAACCAATCGAGGCAAGTCTCAATGAACTCGATGTCGCCGAGACAGTTCGCGTCGTGGAAGATTACAAGCCTCTGGACATCGAAGCGGCGTCGATGGCACTTGCACTGTTCCGCGGCATCCGCAGACGGTATCCGGACTGGCGTTATGTGATCGATGGCGAAGGCGGTGACGAAAATCTCAAGGATTATCCCATCCATGAGAATCCGGAACTTACGATTCGCAGCGTTGTCAACAATCTGATGCTTTATCATGAAGGTTGGGGTGTTGGCCGGATGAAACATTCACTCACATACAGCGGCGGGTTGAGCCGAAGCTACACGCGGACGTACGCCACGGCGCGGCGGTTTGGGTTCGTCAATTTAAGCCCGTTCACACGACCGAGCGTGATTGAAGTGGCGGAAGGGATCCCGTTTCAGACACTCACCGAAATGTCAGAGGAACGGCTCTATGCGCTCAAGGGTGAAATTGTTGCTCGGGGAGTTCGGGCTGTAACGGGCGTGGACATGCCCGTGTTTCCAAAACGGCGATTCCAGCACGGGGCAACACGCCCGGAGTCCATGAGATCAAGGATTCCCGAGCGGGAAACGGACCTGCGCCGCCAATTCCTTGCTTTGTGTGAGCGATGAGTAGGCGGATTGATTCCTATCCTTCAACAACATCCGGGAGAGACGGCTGGATTCTCGAACATCGTTCACCGCGTGCCACGGTCGATCCGTGGAAGCCGATCTTTGTAGGTATCGAGAGCGAACCGTCTGCAAACGGGGGCATTGAACGGGTGCTGATAATGCTCCTTGCGGGCAGCGAATGTCCGTGGCGGTGTGTGATGTGCGATTTGTGGAAGAACACAATCACCGAGCCGATGCCGCAGGGAGCCGTGCCAGCACAGATAAACGCCGGTTTGGCGATGGCGCATGGCGGGCTTGGCGCAAACGATATCGGGGCCGTGAAACTTTACAACAGCGGAAGCTTCTTCGACAGACGTTCTGTTCCACCGGCTGACTACCATGCCATTGCACAGTCCATCAGCGGTTTCCGCAGGGTCATCGTCGAGTGCCATCCGAATCTTGTGGATACCGGTGTACTCGAGTTTCGTGATCTCCTTCCGGGTAAACTGGAAGTTGCGATGGGACTCGAGACCGCCAACCTGGACGTTCTGGCCAAATTGAACAAGCGCCTCACTCGAACGCAATTCGTGCGCAGCTCAGAGTTTCTGGTTAACAATGCTATCGATGTGCGCGTCTTCGTCCTCATTCAGCCACCGTTCACGAGCCCCGGAACTGCGGTTGATGACGCGATTGACTCGATGCAGTTTGCGTTTGACTGCGGCGCGTCGATCGTGGCGTTGATCCCCACACGGGCGGGAAACGGCGCGATGGAAGCATTGGCTGCCACCGGCGATTTTGTCAGGCCACGGCTGACGACTGTTGAGAGAACCCTCGAGGCCGCAATTAAAAGCCGCAGAGGACCGGTGATCGCAGACCTTTGGTCGCTGGACCAGTTTGCAGATTGCCCTGCGTGCTTTGATGCGCGGCGGTTGCGTCTCGAGAAAATGAATCTGACACAGTCAATCCAGCCACCTGTGACCTGCGCCGCATGCGGCGCACGATAGAGTTACCAACGAAGGCAGCACCACAGTCGCACATTCTCCTCCCCAACCCCCAAATCTGCAAAGTCGATGCAGCGGATTTCAGCCTCCAAGGTCTCCCGGTCAGCGTGGTGCGACGGAGTGCCGAGCTTGGAACGAACGTATTTGTCTCGCCGCGATCATTCGGTTGCGGCCGCGCCACGCTGAAAGGGGCGACTTCGTCGCCCACGGAGGAGATGATGTTTGGATCAGTGGCCAAACAGTTCAAAGGCAGAATTCTGGGACGGTCCGCTAATGTGCGATTTCAGCGAAGATGTTTTGGGATGATACTTCAGCGCGGTGGAACATGCAGCAGGTAAACGGCAAAAGGACGTAATTCAAGTTCAAGCAGGTCGTCTTTCAAGGTCTGGACCGAGTCTGTGGGGACTATTGATCCGGGCTCGTCGAGTGTGTTGCCGCTCGATGGAGTTGTGCCCTCGAGTCGCTTGAGCGTCGCATGTTGGCCGGGGGAAAAGCCCTTGAACCTGACCTGCAAACGCACCGGGCCTGAGACCCCGCGATTCACCATCGAAACAAGCACATTGCCGTCGTCGGTCTTGGCTGCAAAAGCGTCAACGATGCCAAACGAACATTCCGGAACCGCGCGCTGCAAATCGGGCAACACCCGCGGAGCCTTTTGCGCGGCACATTGGATTTCGACAGCAATCGGAGTTGCACCTGCAAGACTTGCAAACATTGATTGCGAATAGTGGCACGGGTTGGCATAGACACGCTCGCGCTCTTTGCGCAATCCGCCTCCATGATTAACTGTCGCCGAGTGGGTGACCATTTCGACAAATGAACCAAGACGGAGGGCCGCATGGTACACAAGTATGTCGTAAACGGCTTCGGTTATCGAGTCCTGGTCGGGCAGGTTCTGGCGGTTTAAGCGAACGGGTTGGTCGTTGTCCGATCGCGCGCCAAGGTGGGCGAACACCTGGAGTTCTGTCACTGCGAGTCGCGGCCTTGCAATCCCCGCGCGTTGCATGGTGTCGCGCAGTTCTGTCCATTTACGTTCGAGGACTTCTGGCACCGCCATAAAGTCGATGTACACATCCAGCGGATCAGTGGCAGGGTCAACATTGCCTCCGATCAGCGGATGATCAGTTGTGGCGTCGAACAGGTTTGGAGCACCGTTCACAAGCGTGTCGTTCCAGTCCTTGCCCCAAAACACCGGCGCGCCGCACGCATAGAGTCGGATCTTCGGGTCTGCCGCACGCATTGCGCGAGCGAACAGTTTCAGTCGGTCAACGTAGCCCGCTGCTGTTGTCCAGCGATACTGCCACCGGCCCCAGAGTTCATTGCCGATTTCCCAATGCATGACTTTGAACGGTTCGGGGTGGCCATTGGCTGCTCTGAGTTGGCCCATCGGCGTGTTGGCGTCGCCGTTGCAATACTCGACCCAACGCGCGGCTTCCTCAGGGGTGCCACTACCGGCGTTGATGCAAATCATCGGCTCGCACGAAATCGCGCGGCAAAACTCGATGAACTCGTCGGTGCCAAACAGGTTCGGTTCCACACCGCCCCAGGCAAAATTGGGCAGCGTTGGACGGAGTTCGACCGGGCCGATTCCATCCTCCCAATGGTACGTGCTGACGAAGTTTCCCCCTGGCCAACGCAAAATCGGGAGACGTGAATCCTTCAGTAACCGGATAACATCAGGGTCTGCGCCGTTCACATGATCAGTCGGATAGAGAAAAGCGTGACCGATGACAAACTGGCCGGGCGACTCGGCGCGCACCGAGAACCGCATTGGTTTGTCATCGGGAACGGTTTCTGGAACTCGGAGTGTGCCCCGCAGTTTGCGCCAGTCCGCTCCCAAACCGGCAACAACAGCATTCACCACATCCTCGTCCGACTCGTCTGTGGACAGGCCAACTCGCAGGGCCGGTATGTCCGGTGATCTGGCGTAAATCTCGAATTCGTAATTCCGAATGCGGTGCAGCGGCAGCCATGTCCATTGTGCAATGCCGCACCCGGCGCGTTTTACGTGGACACGCTGAGCGCGATTGCCGCCCTGCGCGGTGTCCGGGCTGACATCAACGTTCTCGCGCGATCCGATGCGGCTCCAAAAACAGGCCAGGGTGTCCGAGCGCGATTGTGAAAGGTTATCGAGCTGGCGGTCAGGCCACCCGAAACGTGTGGCCAAACGACGCATTTCCTCGGTGATCCGCGCCTCGTCAACGTGGAATTTGGTCAGGCCATCGGGTGTCATTTGGCCGGTCCAAAACGGGTAATCGGCAAACGTCGGATTTCGCAGAATCTGGGCGCACATGCCGTTGTTGATGTTCCAACCGAGGTGTTCGGCGAACTTGCCGGTGATAAACTTCGGAACGCGGTGCGGTGCCTTGAGGTCAGCGCGAATCGTCAGGACGGCAATTGTCGGCTCCGGCGTCTCGGTCCATTTGCGCAGTGGAAACGCTCCCGGCTGATCGTCTGCGGCGGCCATGTTAAAACAGAATCCAACAGCGAGGCTGACTCCTCCGAATGGAATACATGAAATCCGATTTCGCATGAGGCAATGCTTCGAGCAACCGATTCCGATGGCAAGCAGGAACATTGTTGGCAGAAAAATGGGTGGCAGAAAAATGGGGGTGGGGAGCGGGAGTGTGGCGAGGTAGCAGACGATGCAGCGGCGGCATCGAGCTTTTTCAAGGCTGGCATTTTGGGCTCAAACGTTACAAAGCAGAAAGATGCAGGGGCAGGAACATTGTTGGCAGAAAAATGGGTGGCAGAAAAATGGGGGTGGGGAGCGGGAGTGTGGCGAGGTAGCAGACATTGCAGCGGCGGCATCGGGTTTTGTCAGGAACGGGATTTCTGGAGATGGCGCGCTCAGAAACAACCGCGCCAGTCCGAGGACCCGGTGAGACACCACACTCGGACGGCCAGTGCCGCTAATAACCCGGGAATCTCAACGGCTGACCGGAGAAGGTGCGCCCCTGCCGTCGTTCCGTTGAGATTTCCGGTTCAGGGTGAGTTGACCGACCCATCGCGTAGTGTACCGGTTCATGAGCGAGTCACTCGGAAACGACGGGCGCGGTTCTTGGCCGTAGGTTTGGTCGTTCATCCCATGCCATGGAATGGGATCGACCTTCCAGCCGAGTTCGACGTGGAAATCGGCGTCCTTGTCCCATCCAACACTGTAGAGAAAGAAATCGCGGGTGTACCCGGCGGGCTTGGGTGGAAGGCGGTCTGCGTCGAATTCCAGGGTCAGCTCGTCGCCGCCGTTGAGAATTGCAACTGCGTTGTCTTCGGCTTCAATCAACGGCGCGACCTCGCCGTACCGTGTGCACCAGCCCATCGGAGTGATTGCCCAATGTGGCTGTTGAAAAACGCGGTCGTACACGGGCGTCAACGGTACATACCATGGCAGGTCGGCAAACTCGCTGAACCCGCGCCAGTGGAGGTCGGTGCTGTGCGGTGCAAGCCTGCTGATCCGAGTATCATCGGCAAACCTCCGCTCGAAAAGCGCGATGCGGTCCCAGTGGATTTCGAAAGCGGTGGAGAGTCTTAGCCTTGTGGCGCCGGGCGGCAATCGATTGGCAAGATCAACCAGAATCGTCTTGGTTTTGCCCGATGGGGCGCCGACCACAACGTCGAGTTTTTGCCAACCGGTTGGCGGGACTTCGACCTCGAGTTGCGGGAATGGGAACGGCAGGTCAGGGTCGTGGGAAGCCGCAACATTGGCCATCCCGCCGCCAAATCTCAGCCATCCTGTGAGCACAAGCACCAAAGGCCGGTCCACCGGCAACGGGCCAAAGTCAAGTTCCACACCGTGTGGCTCAGCCAACCCGCGTAGTTGCGGAATCCGCAACCGTGTTGGCGAGACGACCCGCCCGTCGTTTTCTGCCAGTGCATCTGTGACATCCGCGCCTTCGAATGTTCTGGCACGGCGGAGGGGATACCGGTTTTGCACTGTCCATAGCTCGCCTCGAGGGAAAGGTTTGCTCGGCCTGAACTTGTCGGTTGTATGAACTTCCGTGTCTTTTGGGTGATCGACAACCACCAGCTTTGCCTCGTCCAAGTACAAAACCTCGCGCAGTTCCTCGGTTACCTGAATGACATAACTCTTGCCGCGCGGCTTGAAAATGTCATCTGAGCCCAGCCACAGGTATTCGTGGGGATCGGCGTCAGCGAAGACCGTGTCGGTCACACGCAGGCCGACCGGTGACGACCCGAGGAAGTCGGAGACAAACCTGAACTTTTCGCCATCCCACGCGTACACGTAAGGACAAGACCCTGCGGGCAGGACGGGCTCGAAAACCGGCATCGAGCTCTTGGGGTCCGGCGTGATGTCGATTTGATTGTAGGCAAGGTCGAACCATCGCGCGGTCAGCGAGTCAAGGCGCCGATTGTTCCCGACACCAATTTCAATTGGCAGGGTCGAGACTGTGCGGTGCACGCGGAATGCGCCTGCCGCGACTTCGAGTCGTATGCCGATCCCGCTTGCGTTCGAGCGATTTCCAAGCAGGCGGAGTTTGAGTTGCAGGTTGGCGTTGCCACCGTCGTTGCGCCAAAGTTGCAGGCCGCGTCCTTCAATGTCCAACACAAGATCGGTGTCGCCGTCCATGTCGAAGTCGGCTGCGGCCAGATGGCGAACGCGGGCGTTGCCGAGCTGTCCGAAACCGAGGTTTTCGGTGACCTCTTTGAACTGGCCGTCGCCGATGTTGCGGAAAACGCGGAGTCCGTCGCCTGCGGCAAACAAGTCCAGCCAGCCGTCGTTGTCGTAATCAATCAACTTCAACAGCGAAAGCCCGGGCAGTGCGGCCTGGATACGATGGAAACGGTTAACGCCTCCGAGCAACAGATCGATGTGGTCCGGCCCACCGGCCATTAGGTCGGCGCGTGAATCGCCGTTGACATCGCCAATGGCCAGAACTGTTCCCTCGAGCTTTCCGGGCGGGAGGTTGGTCGGGAAAAACGGGCCGCCGCGAATTTTTTGCAGGTAAAGGGGCGGCGCGTTATTCCTCGAAACGATCAGGTCCATGAGATCGTCGTTGTTCCAGTCATCGATGACGATCTGCACGAGCCCGGTGAGCCCGGCCGGGATGCCTGAAGTAGCCGTCACATCCCGGTAGTACATGTTCGCAAGGTTCCGCAACGCGCGCAGTCCATTGCCCCCCGGCTGAACAGCCATGATATCGAGTTTGCCTGTGAAATCGATGTCCAACAAGGCGCCGTCGGTCGCCACCAATCCGAGGCTTTTGAGGCCGGACGCGGCTGTCCAATCACGAGCCGCGCCGTTTGTGGCAAATCTGAAAGCCAACGACGATTTTTCCCCGAGCACGACAAGGTCTTCAAATCTGTCGTTGTTGAGATCGCCGACGAGCACGCGGGTGTATTGTCCGTCCGGCGGTGCTGGCAACAAATCCGCCACAGGCTTGAAGACCCCGTTGCGGTTGTCGAGCAACCTGAAGCCGTTTGTTCCTTCGGCGACAAACAGACTGTTTCGATCGTCGTGATTGTAGTCCAACACGCCGATTGGACCGCGGTAGTTGCCGGCGGCGGCGCCGAATGCTGTAGCCGTCGCATCAACAAACCGCACCTTGACACCAACCGGGTCCGGCTTGGGGATTTTCTGTGGAACAACAGCCTGTGTGTATTTGCACCGTTCAAGCACCTCGGGCGTCAATGACGCCGATTGCTGTGCTGCCCGGATTTGGTTGTGGCGTTCCAGCGCCTTTTTGCTTTCGTCCTCGCGCCCTGCCCGCATCAGGGCCCTGCTCAGCGCGTAATGCGCAGCCGGATGATTCGGTTCCAACCTGATAACGTCCTGAAACGCGCTTATTGCATCCTCGAGATGATCCAATCCTTGATGTGCCAAACCGAGCTGGTAATTCACCGCCGCAACATCCGGGTCCAAATCCCGGCACGATTGCAGCATTTGAAGTGCTTCTGCGAAACGACCGGCGCGCAAGTTGGCGCAGCCGGCAACATAATACGCCGCAGCAAGGTTCCGATCGAAACTCAACGCTGTTTGCGCATGTTCGAGCGCCTTGTCAATCTGCCCGGATAATAGATACGCGTTTGCAAGGTTCAGGTGCGCGTCTGCTCTGCCGGGCTCGAGTTCGACGGCGCGTTGGAACAGTTGTATTGCTTTTTCCGCCTGCTGCTGGTCGAGGTAGTTCTTGCCGGTGTTCATGGTCTGGATGAACTCTGTTTCCTGAATTGGCGGTTTGGAACAGGAAACGGCGAGCCAGAGCATGGCCGCGATCGGCACTGCGAAACTTCGAAATTGTGCGGTCAACAAAGCTCGGATCGGCTTGAACAGGCGGTATCGATCCATGCCGCAGAGCCTAGCCGGTTCTTCCTGTGCGGCAAGGCGAAAGACGGCGAAACTTCCACTGGCTTTGTTTCTTGCGTGTCTGGTAGAATATTGATTTCAATTCCGGCCTGTTCGGCAGCCCGGGCGTCCGTAATTCAGACGTCCGCCACCAACTCGAAGGCCGGACTCGGTTGATGAAACACATGACAAGCGCAGAAATTCGCCAGTCGTTCCTGGACTTCTTCAAGTCCAAAGAACATACCATTGTTCCTTCGTCCAGCTTGATGCCGGACGCCCCTAACTTGCTTTTTACCAACGCCGGCATGAACCAGTTCGTCCCGATCTTCCTCGGGCAAAGAACCCCAGACGTCAGCCGCTGGGCAGGTGCAATCCCGGGACGAGATACGCGCGCCGCAGATACACAAAAATGCATCCGCGCCGGCGGCAAACACAACGACCTCGAAGACGTCGGCCTCGACACCTACCACCACACATTCTTCGAAATGCTGGGCAATTGGTCGTTCGGCGATTACTTCAAACGCGAAGCAATCGAGTGGGCATGGGAGCTCCTGACCGAGGTCTGGCATTTCCCAAAAGATCGCCTCTACGCAACGGTCTTCGAGCCCGGCGCGGGCGACCCCGGCCAGTTCGACCACGAAGCCCACGAATACTGGGCAAAGATTTTTTCCGCCGCCGGCCTTGACCCAAAAATCCACGTCCGAACCGGCGGCAAAAAGGATAATTTCTGGATGATGGGCGACACCGGCCCTTGCGGGCCTTGTTCGGAGATTCACATTGACCTGACGCCCAACGGCGACACACGCGGGGCCCTCGTCAACCATGGCACACCACAGTGCATCGAAATCTGGAATCTCGTTTTCATCCAGTTCAACGCAGCCCCAGATGGCAGTCTTTCTCCGCTGCCGGCCAAACACGTCGATACCGGTATGGGCTTCGAGCGCGTCGCCGGCATCATCCAGTGCACCGCCAATTTCACAGACTTTTCGCGCACGGTTTCGAATTACGAAACCGATGTGTTCCGCCCGCTGTTTCAGCGACTCGAGAAAATTTCCGGCACGCGATATGGATCGTCCCTCCCCAAACCGGGATGCCCGCCCGCTACCGACCGCGAAAGAACAGACGTCGCCTTCCGCGTCATCGCCGACCACATCCGCACGCTGTCTTTTGCAATAGCTGACGGCATTTTGCCTGGAAACACCGACAGGAACTATGTCCTGCGGCGGATTCTGCGCAGAGCCGTGCGCTATGGGCGGTCCCTTGGCTGCCACGAACCTTTCTTCTACAAGCTTGTTGATGTGCTGGCTGATACAATGGGCGATGTGTTCCCGGAAATCAGAGCAAAAAAGGACCACGTCCGCGAAGTCGTCCGCATCGAGGAAGAGGCGTTCAACAAAACCCTCGACAAAGGCATTGAACTGTTCACTCAACAGGCCGAGGAAATCCTCAAACAGCAGCCGGACAAACCCGGAGTCAAACCTGTTGTTCCCGGCGCGCTTGCGTTCAAATTGTACGATACATACGGATTCCCGCTTGATCTGACGGAGCTGATGGCGCGCGAACGTGGCCTCGCGGTCGATCTGGACGGGTTCAACAGGTTGATGGACGAACAACGCGAGCGCGCCCGTAAATCGCGCAAGAAAGAGGTAATCGAGTTGTCGCAAATCGACGCCGCCACAACGACAAAGTTCGTCGGTTATGATCTGCTTGAAACTCAGGCGCGCGTGCTCGACGTCGTCAACGTCAAGGGGAAAACTGCGGTGATTTTGGACATAACTTCATGTTACGCTGAAATGGGCGGGCAGGTCGGCGACACTGGCGAACTTTCACATGGCAGTCAACTGTGGCGAATTGTCAACACTCAGAAGGTGGGAGATGCGTGGCTCCATTTCATCGAGCAACCCGAGGGCGGCGAAGAGCCCGCAGAGACGCCCGTCGAAGGTGCAGAAGTTACCATAACCGTTGATGTTCCCCGGCGAAGGGCCATCCAACGACATCACACCGTTACGCACCTGCTTCATTGGGCGCTGCGCGAAGTTGTCAGCCCCGACGTCGCACAAAAGGGTTCTTTCGTTGGACCTGACAAACTCACGTTTGACTTCAACAGCCCGCCTCTGACACCGGCGCAGGTCGCGGAAATCGAGCGCCTGGTGAACGAGCGTGTTGTCGAAAACGCCCCCGTGTACTGGACCGAGGTCAAATACGATCATGTCAGTCACCGGCGTGACATACGCCAAATCTTTGGTGAAAAATACGGCGAATGGGTTCGTGTGGTCCAAATCGGCGGCACGCCAACCGGACTTGACGGGTATTCAATGGAATTGTGCGGCGGAACACATTGCCGCGCGGTGGGCGAAATCGGCTTGTTCAGCATCGTTGGTGAGAATGCAATCGCTGCCGGCGTAAGACGGATCGAAGCCGTCGCCGGGCTCGCAGCCTATCAGCGCGCGCGCCAGACAATCGAAACACTCGAAACAGTCGCCCTGAAGGTCAATGCGCCAATCCCCGAACTCGAAAAGCGCATTGAAAACCTGCTCGAACAACAGCGCGCCATCGAAAAGCAACTTCGTGGCCTTGCGCAAAAACAAGCAGCCGAGACTGCGCGCGGGCTTGTTGGAAAATCCAGCGTAATCAACGGAATTCCTGCGATTATTGCAAACATGGGAAACGCAGATGTTGACACTTTGCAGGGCGTGGCCAACGAACTCAAAGGGCTGTTCAAAGGCGTGGTCCTGCTGGGTGGCGTGGCCAACGGCGCTGTCGCACTTGTCGCGGCAGTTGGTCCTGAGTTCACCGCCAGAGTGCATGCCGGCAAACTCATTCAACAAATAGCGCCTATCGTCGGCGGCAGAGGCGGAGGCAAACCTGATAACGCTCGCGGCGGCGGAAAAGATGTTTCGCGGCTGGACGTTGCACTCGACAAAGCACGATCGCTTTTGGCCTGAGTAATTGCCAACCCGGAAATCTCTCAGCGCGGCACAGCCGCAACCAAATGCTCGAGGCGTAAAAACCACGCTGGTTGCAGGAATACTGCTGTATCGCGCCGCGCTGAACAGGGCGACCTTAGATACCAGTAAAAAAAGCTTTTCCACGCAGAACGGCTCGCACGTTTGGTCCCCGGTCTTGCTGGTGCCTGTTGCGAAGAACGACCATGCTGCCCCCCCGAGTGCTTTCCTGCTGCACGAGAACTGGTGGGTTGGAGGCCGTGTTGATCCGGGTTTGCCGGGGGAGGTCGAGCGCGCTGTTAACAGGCTACCCAGAGAAAGCCCGCTGCTTTGGAACAAAACCTCGCTGGCACCCCAGCCCCGTGTGACTGTGGAACCGAGCTCGGGCATCTGACCCACGCAATGTGGGGACAGACACGGAGTTTCGGCCTTTAGACGTTGCACGTTGAGTGCTGCACGTTGAGCGTTATCAACAGGACAAGCTTACCGGTATACCGATCACGAACGTTCAACGTCCAACGTTCAACTCTCAACGTTCAATGGGGTGACCGAAAAGGGGCATGCTGGGCCGAATATGGGGAAAGACACGATGCTTTGAGTGTTCTTTGTGGCTTTCAGCGAGCCGATAAGGGAGGAATGGTTTGACAGGGCAAATGTGTGGTGCCTTGGCGATGAAGAAGAAGAAATGCGCGGCCGGCTCGATGCTGGCCTTGGTTTTTGCTCTTGGTTTCGGAATGCCGGGTTATGGCCTGTCAATATCGGTAGTGGTCTGGCTTGTAAGGGCCGTCGATTGGAACGCCGATGTAATCGGCCTGTTTTTTCGTGAGCCGGGTGAGTTTGACCCCGAGCTTTTCGAGATGGAGCCGCGCCACTTCCTCGTCCAGCTTTTTCGGGAGACGATAAACGCCAATTGCGCGGGACGCTTTGTTGGTCCAAAGGTCGATTTGAGCGAGGCACTGGTTTGTGAAGCTGTTGCTCATGACGAAGCTTGGATGTCCTTCGGCGCAACCGAGGTTGACGAGCCTGCCCTCGGCAAGCAGATAAATACTTCTGCCATTTGGGAGGTCGTACCGGTCCACTTGCGGCTTGATGTTGACGCGCTTGACACCCGGATGATTGTTGAGCCGATCGACCTGTATTTCATTGTCGAAGTGGCCGATGTTGCAGACGATGGCCTGGTCTTTCATCTGGAGGATGTGTTCGAGGGTAATCACGTCGCAGTTCCCGGTGGCGGTGACGTAAATGTCAGCTCTGCCAAGCGTGTCTTCGACCATGGCCACTTCGAAACCTTCCATGGCTGCCTGGAGCGCGTTGATTGGGTCGATTTCGGTGACAATAACCCGGCAGCCAAACCCGCGAAGACTGTGAGCGCTGCCCTTTCCAACATCGCCATAGCCGCATACGACGGCAGTTTTGCCTGCGATCATGACGCCCAACGCGCGTTTCAAGCCGTCCGCGAGCGATTCTCTGCAGCCGTACAGATTGTCGAATTTGGATTTGGTAACGGAATCGTTGACATTTATCGCCGGGACCAGAAGCTTGCCGGCTTCGAGCATTTGGTAGAGCCGATGAACACCGGTCGTTGTCTCTTCTGAAACGCCGACCCATTCTTTGACGGCGGCCGTGAACCAGCCCGGTCGCTCCAGAGCGCAACGTTTCAGCAGGTCCTTGATCACCTGTTCTTCCCGGGTTTCGGACGGGCTGTTGACCCAGTCGCTGCCGTGCTCCATTTCGTAACCCTTGTGCAAAAGGAGCGTTGCGTCACCGCCGTCGTCCACAACCAGATTCGGACCTTTGCCGCCGGGGTGTGTCAGGGCTGCCAATGTGAAAGACCAGTATTCTTCGAGGCTTTCGCCCTTGTAGGCGAACACGCTGATTCCGGATTTTGCGATTGCGGCGGCGGCGTGGTCCTGGGTGCTGAAGATGTTGCAGCTTGCCCATCGCACAGATGCGCCCAGTTCGACAAGGGTCTCGATGAGCACCGCAGTTTCGATTGTCATGTGGAGAGAACCCGAGACTCTGGCGCCTTTGAGCGGTTTCAGTGGCCCGTACTTCGCGCGCACGGCCATCAGGCCGGGCATTTCTTTTTCAGCAATTGCGATTTCTTTTCGTCCAAGGCCGGCAAGGGAAAGGTCTTTCACGAAAAAGTCCTTGCCAGCGGTGGATTCGACACGGGCCTTGTTCATCGCGGAGCTTTCTGAATCCGCCTTTGCGCCAGAGGAACTGACAGCGGTTGTTGGCATGTGGTTTTGGATCGGTTGTTGTTATTTGAGAGCACGTTTCAGTTCTTCGACCTTGTCTGTGCGTTCCCATGTGAGATCGGGATCGTTTTTCCCGAAATGCCCGTAGTTGGTTGTTTTTGCGTAGATTGGCCGCAGAAGGTCCAATTGGGTAATGATGTCAGCGGGCTTGAAACTGAAGACCTTGCAAACTGCGCTCGTGAGTTTTTCGTCGCTGACAACGCCGGTGCCAAAGGTATCCACGCAGATCGACAACGGGTCCGGATAGCCGATCGCATAAGCGAACTGTATTTCACATTTGGAAGCCAGACCCGCGGCAACAACGTTCTTCGCCACGTAGCGGCCCATGTAACCGGCACTCCGATCAACCTTGGTTGGATCTTTGCCGCTGAAACATCCACCGCCGTGCCGACCCATTCCGCCGTAGGTATCGACAATGATCTTCCGACCGGTCAACCCGGTGTCGCCTTGCGGCCCGCCAACAACAAAACGGCCCGTCGGATTCACGAAAAACTTCGTGTCGCGGGTGAGCAATTTCGATGGCAGAACCTTCCTGATGATGTTGCGGACTATGAAATCCTCGATTTTAGAATGCTTGACATCAGGTGTGTGCTGGGTCGAAACAACAACATTCGTAATCCTCGCCGGCCGACCGTCCACATACTCGACTGTGACCTGGCTTTTCCCGTCCGGTCGGAGCCATGGCACCTTGCCGGTTTTGCGGATGCGGTTGAGCTCCCGACCGAGGCGGTGTGCAAACATTATTGGCGCAGGCATGAGTTCCGGCGTCTCATCGCACGCATAACCGAACATCAGTCCTTGATCTCCGGCGCCCTGTTCGGCTTTCTTTTTTCCTTCTGCTTTGCGTGCGTCCACGCCCTGGGCGATGTCACTTGACTGACCGGTTATGCACACGTTCACAAAGACCTTTTCGGCATGGAAAACGTCGTCTTCGTGCACGTAGCCAATGTCACGGATCGCCTGTCTTGCAATCTTGACAAAATCGATCACTTCGCCGGGGTTTTTCCCTTTGAGGCCGGGGATTGTGATTTCACCGCCAACGATGACGAAATTGGACTTTGCATAGCATTCGCAGGCAACACGGCTGTGTTTGTCATAACGAAGGCATGCGTCCAAAACGTAATCAGAAATCAAATCGCAGACTTTGTCAGGATGACCTTCACCGACGGATTCCGAGGAAAACAGGTAGCGCTGGCTCATGTTTTGTTAGTGTTAAAATTGCATTGACATATCTCGATTCGATGATAAATCCGAACGCAGATTAGTCAACTGCCAATTTTGTCATGACAGATTTTCTGCGTCTTTTTCGGGCCATGGCTGATGCCACGAGGCTCAGGCTTTTGGCCTTGCTCGAAAAGGATGAGCTGTCTGTCCATGAGTTGCAGGAAATCACCGGACTGGCCCAGTCGCGCATTTCAACACATTTGAGTTTGCTTCAGAACGCGGGTTTGCTTCAGTCGCGCCGAGCCGGTCGGCGTGTTTTCTACAGGCTCTCACCTGATGCGGCGGGGTCGGCTCGCGAACTTATTGCTCAGGGATTGCAGGGTGCTCGGCAGCTTCCCGAACACGCATCGGATCAGGCTGGTTTGCGGCGGGTGCTTGTGCGCCGGCACGACCAGGCTCAGTTGTTTTTCGACCAAGTGGCGGGAAGGTTTGATCGGAGCTACGGTCCCGGGCGTTCCTGGCAGGCGTTTGGGCAACTGCTGTTGCGGATTTTGCCGCCGCTTGTGGTTGCCGATCTTGGGTCCGGGGAAGGGCTCGTAAGCGAGTTGCTGGCCAAACGATGCAAACGCGTCATCGCGGTTGACAACAGCGAGAAAATCGTCGCGTTTGGTGCTGCCAAGGCGCGCAAGAACGGACTCAAGAACCTCGAGTTCCGGCTCGGCGATCTGCAGGACCCACCGATTGAAGATGCCAGCGTTGACGTGGTCATTCTGAGCCAGGCGCTGCATCATGCCGAGGACCCGTTGCGTGCGATCTGCAGCGCACATCGAATTTTGAAACCCGGCGGCCAAGTCCTTGTTCTGGATCTTTTGCGGCACGAATTTGCGGCGGCGCGGGAGTTGTACGGAGACAAATGGCCGGGTTTTTCACAGGGCGAGCTTCAAAACTGGCTTGAAACTGCCGGGTTCAATGAGATCGAGGTCGCGATTGTGGCCAGAGAAGAACACCCCCCGCATTTTCAGACCGTGCTTGCCGCTGGCGAAAAACCCGCGGCAAAGACATCCGCCGGCCCGCCAAGGCGTGGCCGGTGATGTGAGCGATAGTGCTCAGCGCGGCGCAGCCGCAGCCGAAGGATCGCGGCGAGATAAATGCGTTCGTTCCAAGCTGGGCGCTGTGTCGCGCCGCGCTGAAAGGGGCGACTTCGTCGCTCAATGGGGGGGATGCAAAAGTCGGATCAGCGGCCGAACAATTCGAAGCCAAAGGTCACAAAGAATCTGCTGATCTGCAGTTTCAGCGCAGATCATCCAGTATTATGCTCCAAAGGCCGCACTCTGGTGAGAAGTTGAGCAAACTCGCAGCCTGAAAATCTTCGCAAGTATGATCGATTTCTTAATATAAGTATTCAGCGCGGCGCAGCCGCAGCCGAAGGATCGCGGCGAGATAAACGCGTTGCGGCCTGATTGTTTTCCAGTTGTCAAACCATGGCCAAAATGTTGGTGTTTGTCCGGCAACCGCAATGCAAAACAACTCTGACAAACCACGGCTGAGCACCGGCCTGCCCGGTCTTGATCGCGTATTGACCGGCCTTCTGCCCGGCGACAATGTCGTATGGGAAATCGACGATATCCGTGATTACCTTCCCGTAATTGGTCCGCTGGCAGCAGAAGCCGGTCGCCTCAAAAGACGGCTGATCTATTTCAGGTTCGCAGATCACCCCCCGTTGCTCGGAGATGACAGTGGCGCAACTGTGCGCCAATTGTATCCCCAATCGGGTTTCGAACGGTTCGTTACCGAGATTCTGGATGTGATCGAACATGCTGGGCCCGGCGCCTACTATGTATTCGACTGCTTGTCAGACCTCGCGGCGGATTGGTTTAGCGACCGGATGCTTGGGAATTTTTTCATGATTGTCTGCCCGTACTTGTACGAACTGGAGACGATTGCCTATTTTGCGTTGCAGAAGAACCTGCATTCTTTTCATGCAACGCGCCCGATTTTCAATACGGCGCAAGTGATCATCGAGGTGTACCGGAAAAGCGACCGCCTTTTCATCCACCCCATGAAGGTCTGGCAACGTCAATCGCCGACCCTTTACATGCTCCATAGCTGGGAGGGCGAAAAATTCACCCCGGTGACAAGCAGCTCAGTGACGACGGATATCCTTTCATCCGTTCCAACTCCGTGGCTCGAGTTTACAATCCATCGGCCGGGGACATGGGCTCGCACTTTTCAACAAGCCCAACAAGTCCTGAATCAGGTTCAGCAGGGGCTGAAACCTGACCGTGATCCGTCTGAATTACTTGTGCGGCTGGTGAAGATGGTCGTTACGAGGGACGACCGGTTTTTGCCGCTTGTGATGAAGTATTTTGACCTTGCGGATGTTGTGCGTGTCATGCAACGGATGATTGGGACCGGACTGATCGGTGGCAAATCCCTTGGCATGCTTCTTGCCCGGGCAATACTCACCAAGACCGATCCCAAGTGGCATTGTCTGCTGGAAGGGCACGACTCTTTCTTCGTCGGGTCGGACGTTTTCTACACGTACCTTGTGCAAAACGGCTGTTGGTGGCTCAGACGTCGCCACAAGGATTTCAACGTTGTCCTGGAACGGGCCGCCGAAGCCAGACAAAAAATAATGGAGGGGAAATTCCCCGAGTACATTCAAGAACAATTCCTCGAAATGCTCGAGTATTTCGGGCAATCACCATTGATCGTGCGATCCAGCAGCTTGCTCGAAGACAACTACGGAAACGCGTTTTCGGGCAAGTACGAGAGCGTTTTCTGCGCCAACCAAGGGTCTCCGCAGGAAAGGTTGAGTGCTTTCATGGACGCGGTGAGAACTGTTTACGCCAGCGCAATGAACGAGGAGAGCCTTCACTATCGCCGACGATACGGCCTGTTGGATCGCGACGAACAGATGGCTCTTCTGATACAGCGAGTTTCGGGCGAGTTGCATGACAACCTGTTTTTCCCGCATGTGGCAGGTGTCGGTTTCTCGTTCAATCCGTTTGTCTGGAATGAGGAAATCGATCCGAAAGCGGGTGTGCTGCGGATGGTTTTCGGGCTCGGAACACGCGCAGTCGAGCGTACTGACGATGACTACACGAGATTGGTGGCGCTGAATGCTCCTCTCAGACGTCCCGAAGCCGCCCCGGAACAGGTCCGCGAATTCGCCCAGAGGCGGGTCGATGTGCTCGACCTCAAGAGCAATCGGCTCGTTTCGAGACCGTTCGACCAGGTGGCGCTGACCATCGAACCCGAGTTGCTGGACTACTTTGCAGAGCGTGACGAGGATTCGGCGGCCGGGGCATTGGATGGGGACGAACGACAGACATTCCACGGGTTTTTGAGCTTTGACCGGTTTCTTGCAGAAACCGGGTTTGCGGCGACCATGCGCGAACTCTGCCGGGTGCTGGAACAGAATTATGAGCACCCGGTTGATGTCGAGTTCACAGCGAATCTCAGCAGGGACGGCTCATTTAGAATTAACCTTGTCCAGTGCCGACCGTTCCAGGTCAAAATCGGCGCCAGTGGCGGGCGGGTTCGGCTGCCCGAGCGATTGGATCCGGGCTCGATAGTCCTTGCAACGCGCGGACCGGTCGTCGGGCACAGCATCGCGACGCTCGTACAAAGGTTGATTTACGTGCGGCCTTCGGTTTACAGCCAGCTTTCGTCGAGTCGGCGTTATTCGGTTGCACGGAACATCGGGCGGTTGGCTCATCTCGAGGATGCAAGCCCGAAGCAGTGTTTGATGTTGGTTGGACCGGGGCGGTGGGGGACATCGATGCCTTCTTTGGGAGTGCCGGTATCTTTTGCGGAGATAAACACCGCCTCAGTGCTTTGCGAGTTGGCGCTGATGCATGAAGGTTTGGTTCCAGATGTCTCTTTGGGCACACACTTCTTCAACGACCTTGTCGAGATGGACATGCTGTATCTGGCCGTTTCACCGGGCAAACAGGGTCACGCACTTAACGAGGAATTCATCCTGCGCCAGAAAAACCAACTTCAGCGTCTGTTGCCTTCGGCCGCTGATCTGGCTGATGTGCTGTGGGTGATTGATTCTGATTGCCTTTCGGATGGGGGCGCGTTGTTTTTGAATGTGGACTCGATGAAACAGGAAGGTGTTTGCTACTGGACGCGCGGTGGGTGAACTTTGCTTGGGGTTGGTTGTGGACTGACGATGTGTGGGTTGGGGCGACGGGGGCGGGTTATTGGTGTTTTTTTTGGGGGGGAGGTTTGTTTGTGGCGGGAGCGCGATTTTTCATTTGCAACTTTTGACTTTTGTGCTAAGTAAGGAAAAGTTGTGGCATTCATCAGAAATACTAAATCAAGTGACTGCATGGGGTCGGCCAGGAGTTGCGCGCCGGGCCGCCAGGGACTCTACGATCCATGGTTCGAACATGAATCGTGCGGGATCGGTTTTGTGGTTCACATCAAGGGCGAGGCATCCCACGCGATCATTCGCAATGCAATTCAGGTGCTGATCAACCTGCGGCACAGGGGCGCTTGCGGTTGTGAAGCCAATACGGGCGATGGAGCCGGCATATTGGTGCAAATGCCGCACCGGTTTTTTCAGCAGGCTTGCGAAGATGCCGGAATAACCTTGCCGGACCCGGGATATTACGGTGTTGGGAACGTCTTTTTGCCTCCCGAGCCTGCACATGCGGCGAGGTGCGAAAGGCGGCTGGCTGAGATTGTGGAGGAGGAAGGGCAGCAATTGCTTGGGTGGCGCTCGGTTCCGACCAACAACAGCGGTCTTGGTGAGACTGCAAGGGCGGGCGAGCCTTTGATCAGGCAGGTTTTCATTGGGAGAGGTCGTGGGGTGAATAGCGCGATGGATTTCGAGCGAAAGCTTTACGTGATCCGGCGGCGGGCAGAGAAGGCCTTGCGCTATTCCGGTAACCGGTCAACACAAACTTTCTACATTTGCAGTTTGTCGCACAGGACTTTGGTGTACAAGGGTATGTTGATGGCGGAGCAGATCGAGGAATACTATCCTGATCTTTCCGACCCGGCGATGGAGAGTGCGCTTGCGCTTGTGCATTCGAGATTCAGCACCAACACATTCCCGAGCTGGGCGCGGGCGCATCCGTACCGTTATTTGTGTCACAACGGGGAGATCAACACGCTGAGGGGCAACATCAACTGGATGGAAGCGCGGCAGTCGCTGTTCGAGTCGGACCTGTTTGGTGCGGACCTTGCCAAGATTTTGCCGGTGCTATGTTTGGACGGGAGTGATTCTGCGATGCTGGACAACTGTTTGGAACTGCTTGTGCTTGCCGGGCGCTCGCTTCCGGAGGCGATCATGATGATGATCCCGGAGCCATGGGCAGGACATGAAAGCATGAGCAGGGAAAAGAAAGCCTTTTACAAGTTTCACAGTTGTCTGATGGAACCGTGGGATGGTCCTGCGGCGATTGCATTTACTGACGGCCAGTGCATAGGCGCGGTTTTGGATCGCAACGGGCTGCGGCCGGCGCGTTACTATGTGACAAGCGATGATCTGGTTATCATGGCGTCCGAGGTGGGCGTCCTTGATGTTTCGCCGGACCGGGTTATTGCGAAAGAGCGGCTCAAGCCCGGTCGAATGCTGCTGATTGACACCAAGCAGCGCAGGATATTGTCCGACGAGGAGATCAAGCACGCGGTAGCCGCCGAGCATCCCTATGAGCTGTGGCTCAAGGAGCACATGGTGAACCTGTCGGATTTGCCCGGTGGGGACGAACCGGCGCGGCTTGACATTCCCACACTGCATAAACTGCAGCGCGCTTTTGGGTACACGTTCGAGGACGAGCGTGTTCTCCTGCTTCCGATGGCAAGAGACGGCGTCGAAGCGATCGGTTCGATGGGCACGGACACGCCGCTTGCGGTGCTGAGCGATCAGCCACAACTTCTGTACAACTATTTCAAGCAGCTTTTTGCGCAGGTGACCAACCCGCCGATCGACAGCATACGCGAGGAGATCGTCACCTCGACATACGTTGCTCTTGGTTCGGAGAGGAACCTGCTTGTTCCCGAGGCGAAGAGCTGTGAATTGATCGAGTTGAAATCGCCGATTTTGACAAACGAGGAACTTTCAAAGCTCAAGAACATAACCCGTCCGCCTTTCAAATCGGTCGTCATCCCAATTCTCTTCAAGACCAGCCACGGCGGAGCAGGGATTGAGAAGGCTCTCGAGGATGTGTGTGCGGGCGCAAAACGTGCGATCGAAGAGGGATCGAACATTCTGATTCTTTCCGATCGCGGCGCGACGCATGAACTGGCGCCGATACCTGCGTTGCTGGCTGTCGCGGGCGTGCACCACTATTTGATCAGGGCGGGTTTGCGTGCCCGTGTGGGTTTGGTGCTTGAATCGGGCGAGCCGCGTGAGGTGCACCATTTTGCACTGCTGATCGGGTACGGCTGCAGCGCGATCAATCCGTATCTGGCTTTTGAAACGATTTACGATATGGTCGAGCGCGGGTTGGTGACCGGGGTTGATGGTGCCACGGGGTGCAAGAACTACGTGAAGGCGGCGGTCAAGGGCGTGGTCAAGGTGATCTCGAAGATGGGGATATCGACGATTCAGAGCTATCAAGGCGCTCAGGTATTTGAAGCCGTTGGGCTGAACAGGCACGTTGTCCAAAAATATTTTCCGGGCACGCCGTCACGCGTGGAAGGCGTCGGACTGGAAGTGATCGCGCGTGAGGTTCAGATGCGGATGGAACGTGCGTTCCCGCCGATGGAAGTGGACGGGGCTGAGCTGGATGCGGGTGGACAATACAAGTTTCGCAGCAATTCGGAGCATCATTTGCTGAATCCGGAGACGATCCACAAACTGCAGCAGGCATGTCGGGCGGGCGACTATGCGTTGTTCAAAGACTACTCGAGCGCGGTGAATGCGGAATCGAAGCGGGTTTGCACGCTGCGGGGGTTGCTCGGACTTCGCTATGCGCCGCATGTGATTCCGTTGGACGAAGTCGAGCCGGTGGAACAGATCATGAGGCGGTTCAAGACCGGTGCGATGTCCTATGGGTCGATCAGCAAGGAAGCGCATGAGACGCTTGCACGCGCAATGAACCGGATAGGCGGGAAAAGCAACACCGGGGAAGGCGGGGAAGATCCTGAGCGTTACAATCCGAGGCCGGACGGCGATTCATTGAACAGCGCGATAAAGCAGGTAGCTTCGGGCAGATTCGGTGTCACGAGTCTTTATCTTGTCAATGCGCGGGAGATCCAAATCAAGATTGCGCAAGGCGCCAAACCCGGCGAAGGTGGGCAGTTGCCGGGTCAGAAAGTTTATCCATGGATAGCGCGGGTGCGGTATTCGACGCCGGGGGTGGGTTTGATTTCGCCGCCGCCGCATCATGACATTTACTCGATCGAGGATTTGGCCGAGCTCATTTACGATCTGAAGAACGCGAATCCGAATGCGCGGGTGAGCGTAAAGCTTGTTTCGGAAGTTGGCGTGGGCACGGTCGCTGCCGGCGTTGCCAAGGCGCATGCGGACGTTGTTCTGATCAGCGGTTACGATGGCGGGACTGGCGCGTCGCCTCAAACCAGCATCAAACACGCTGGTTTGCCGTGGGAACTTGGTCTTGCGGAGACGCATCAAACGTTGCTGTTGAACAATCTGCGCAGTCGGATAGTTGTGGAAACCGATGGCAAGCTGCTCACCGGGAGAGACGTTGTCATTGCCGCGTTGTTGGGTGCCGAGGAGTTTGGTTTTGCAACGGGACCTTTGATTGCGCTGGGGTGTGTCATGATGCGGGTTTGCCACCTGAACACATGCCCGGTCGGAGTGGCGACCCAGGATCCGGAACTCCGCAAGTTTTTTACGGGGAAACCCGAGTACGTTGTGAACTTCATGAGGTTCATTGCTCAGGAGGTTCGCGAGATAATGGCGCAGATGGGGTTCAGGCGTTTCAACGAAATGGTGGGGAGGGTTGACCGTCTGGAGGCAAAACGGGCGATCCAGCACTGGAAAGCCAAAGGACTTGATTTCTCGAATATTTTGTACCAGCCGGATATCGGGCGGGATATTGGGCGCTATTGCCAGATTCCCCAGGACCACGGGATAGACAGGTCGATGGACAAGCGTATTTTGCTCAAGCTCTGCGAGCCGGCCATTGAGCGTGGCGAGCCTGTTCGGGCCACGCTGGCAATTCGCAATGTCAATCGTGCCGTCGGCACGCTTGTTGGAGGCGAAGTTACTCGTCGATGGGGTGCGGCGGGTTTGCCGGACGACACCATTCGGCTCCGGTTCAAGGGTTCTGCGGGTCAAAGCTTCGGCGCGTTCATTCCAAGGGGAATGACCTTGATTCTCGAGGGCGATGCCAACGATTACGTCGGAAAGGGACTGAGTGGTGGGAGAATAATCGTTTGCCCGCCGAAAGGTTCAATTCTCCGCCCGGAAGAAAACATCATCATTGGCAACGTTGCTTTTTATGGTGGGACGAGCGGTGAAGCTTACATACATGGCATGGCTGGCGAGCGGTTTTGTGTGCGCAACAGCGGTGTGCATGCCGTTGTCGAGGCTGTTGGCGATCACGGCTGTGAATACATGACTGGTGGCAGGGTGGTTGTGTTGGGCTTGACCGGTCGCAATTTTGCCGCCGGCATGACAGGTGGAATCGCGTATGTTGTGGATGAAGACGGCGACTTTGAAACAAGATGCAATCACCAGACCGTTAAGATCGAGAAACTCGAGGAACAGGAAGAAATCGAATCAGTCCGGAAAATGATAGAGCGGCATGCGCAATGGACCGGGAGCAGGCGCGCCTGTGAGTTGCTTGAATCATGGGACAGGTCAGTTGGTTCGTTCGTGAAAGTTATACCCAACGATTACAAGCGGATGCTAATTGCCATGAAGAAAATGAGAGAGAGAGGACTGGACGGCGAAGAGGCGGTGATGGCTGCATTTGAGGAAAATGCGCGTGACCTCGCCCGGATAGGCGGTGGCTGAAAAACAACATTGGCGAGGCGCAAATCAAAACTGCCACGACGCGGACATCGGTGAAGCGGATGCAGATGAGGTTAAACGGGAACGAGAATATGCATTCGAAATGTCCGCCTGAAGGTCTTGAAGAGAGCAGATTCACCCAATGGGCAAACCAACAGGTTTCATAGAATACAAGCGGCGGACGCCGCAGGATCGTCCGGTATCAGAACGGCTGGGCGACTGGGATGAATTTCACCTGCCAATGTCCGACGCGGACCTGCGCGAGCAGGCTGCGCGGTGCATGGATTGCGGGACGCCATTCTGTCATGCCGGGATTGTGCTGAAGGGAATGGCGTGTGGCTGCCCGATTTGGAATCTTATTCCGGAGTGGAACGATTTGGTTTACCGCGGGCTTTGGCGCGAAGCGCTTGATCGGCTGCACAAAACCAACAATTTTCCCGAATTCACCGGTCGGGTATGTCCTGCGCCATGTGAAGGCTCTTGCGTTCTTGGAATTCACTCTCCGCCGGTCACAATCAAGAACATCGAATGCACGATCATCGACACCGCATGGGAACGGGGCTGGGTGACGCCAGTGCCTCCCAAATTCCGAAGCGGGAAACATGTTGCAATTGTCGGGTCAGGTCCCGCAGGCCTGGCTGCCGCGGCGCAATTGAACCGCGCGGGTCACTTTGTCACCGTATTCGAGAGACAAGACCGCATAGGCGGCCTTCTGACGTATGGAATCCCGAACATGAAACTCGATAAGCGGATTGTACAAAGGCGGATTGAACTGATGGCCGCCGAGGGAGTGACATTCAAGACCAACGTCAATGTCGGTGCTGAGATGTCGGCGAGAGACCTGCTGAAAGATTTTGATGCTGTTGTTTTGTGCGTTGGCGCCACACAACCGAGGGACCTCAAAGTGGATGGCAGGGATTTACGAGGGATACACTTTGCAGTCGAGTATTTGTCGGCGAGCACGCGGGCTGTGTTGAGTGGTCGGGCTGGAGCGACACCGATAAGTGCTGCGGGCAAAGACGTGGTGATCATTGGCGGCGGCGATACGGGAACCGACTGTGTGGGAACGGCGCTTCGGCAGGGATGTCGAAGTGTCGTGCAGATCGAGATTCTTCCGAAGCCGCCGATCGTCCGGGGCGGTGACAATCCATGGCCGGAATGGCCCAAAGTGCACCGTGTGGATTACGGGCAGGAAGAAGCCACAGAAAGGTTCGGAAGGGATCCGCGTGTTTATTTGACGACCGCGAAAAGATTCGAGGGCGATGCCGAAGGCAATGTCAGAGCCGTGGCAACCGTCGAGGTCAAGTGGGAGCGTGAGCCGTCGGGCCGAATGAAACCTGTCGAAGTTCCCGGCACAGAAAAGCTCCTGCCTGCTCAACTGGTTCTGCTGGCCATGGGATTTGTCGGGCCCGAGGCATATTTGCTGGAGCAGTTGGGCGTTCAACGTGATGCCAGGGGAAACATCCGGGCCGAGCACGGCAAGTTCACGACGAGCGTAAAAGGAGTATTTGCAGCGGGCGATTGCCGGCGCGGCCAGAGCCTTGTAGTGTGGGCCATCAATGAGGGCCGCGGGGCAGCACGCGAGTGCGACCGTTACCTCATGGGGCACACATTGCTACCGTGAAAAGTTTGTCTGCCATGAAACGTGCTGTTGTAGCATTGGAAGACGGGCGGTTCTTCGAGGGTGAGTCGTTCACCGGCGATGGTGAAGCGTTTGGGGAGATTGTGTTCAACACCTCGATGACCGGCTATCAGGAGATTCTGACTGATCCTTCGTATCATCAGCAGATCGTCACGTTGACCTACCCGCTCATTGGGAACTACGGTGTTCATCCTCAGGATGCCGAGTCAGCGGCTGTTCGGCCTGCTGCGTTGCTTGTAGGCGAATGCAGCCGAGTTCACAGCAGTTGGCGTGCGCGGGGTTCGTTGCGTGAATTTTTGCAGGCCCATGGTACCTTGGGCGTGCACAACGTCGATACGCGCGCCATAACACTGCACATTCGGTCGCGCGGCGCGATGCGTTGTGTGGTTTCAACAATTGACCTTGATCCGCAGCGGCTCGTTGAAAAGGCACGGGCGTGGCCCGGATTCATCGGACGGGACATTGCCGGAGAGGTGACCTCGGCTGTGTCGTACAAGTGGCCGGGGCCGTACTCAGAGGTGGCGCCGTTTTCGCCGGCATCGGCCGAGGGCATGGGGTCATGGGACGCCGTTTTGCCGGTTGAACCGGTTGGCGGGCGCCGTTTTCGGGTTGCAGTGCTTGATTGCGGCTTGAAGTTCAATCAGTTGCGTATTCTGGCGCGGCTTGGATGTGATCTGACGGTTTTTCCGATATACACTTCGGCAGAAGAGATTCTGCGTACACGACCGGACGGCTTTTTCATATCGAACGGGCCCGGGGACCCGGCGGGCATGGGGGCGGTTGCGATGAACATTCGGAAGATAGTGGAAACGGGGCTGCCGACGTTTGGGATTTGTTTCGGGCATCAGTTGCTTGGGCTGGCTTTTGGTGGGCGGACTTTCAAGCTGAAATTCGGGCACCGCGGCGCCAATCAGCCCGTGCTTGATCGCAGAACCGGCTGCGTCGAAATCACATCTCAGAACCATGGATTCGCCGTGGACATCGAGTCGCTGCCGCCGGAGGTCGAAACGACGCATATCAATCTGAACGACGGCACATCGGAAGGAATGCAACACCGGCACAAACCGGTTTTCTCGGTGCAGTATCATCCCGAAGCGGCGCCGGGGCCGCATGATGCCGCGCCGCATTTCCGGCGTTTCATCTCGCTAATGTCAAACTAGGACCAACATGTTTGCCCCGGTCTGATAAAAGCAGGAAAGAGAGCATGCCAAAGCGCACTGACATCAAAAGCGTACTGCTGATCGGATCAGGACCGATCATCATCGGCCAGGCGTGCGAGTTCGACTACTCGGGTTCGCAGGCTTGCAAGGCATTGCGCGAGGAAGGGTATCGGGTCGTTCTCGTCAACTCGAATCCGGCGACGATCATGACCGACCCGCGCGTTGCTGACCGCACTTACGTAGAACCCATAACTCCCGAGATCGTCGAGGCGATCATTCGAAAGGAGAGACCCGACGCATTGCTTCCAACGTTGGGCGGGCAAACAGGATTGAACACCGCCATGGAACTGGCAGAAAGCGGTGTGCTGGACCGGTACGGCTGTGAGCTGATCGGGGCGAAAGCCGACGTGATTCGGCGCGCCGAAGACCGCGCGCAGTTCAAGCAGGCAATGGAAGGCGCCGGTTTGTCCTGTCTGCGGAGCGAGCTGGTAACGAGCGTTGCGGAAGCGGAGCGCGTGGCGGAGAGGCTGGGTTACCCTGTAATTATTCGCCCGAGCTACACGCTTGGCGGGACTGGCGGTGGCACGGCTCACAACGTGGAGGAGTTGCGGGAGATAGTTGCTGACGGGCTTGCAGCCAGCATCAGGCACAACGTTTTGATCGAGGAATCAGTGCTCGGCTGGAAGGAATACGAACTCGAGGTGATGCGCGATCGGCACGACAACGCAGTTATTGTGTGTTCGATTGAGAATGTCGATCCGATGGGTGTTCATACCGGCGACAGCATTACTGTTGCGCCGGTGCAAACGCTGAGTGACGCCGAGTATCAGGTCATGCGGGATGCGGCAATCCGCGTCCTGCGCGCCGTGGGTGTCGAGACCGGCGGTTCAAACGTTCAGTTTGCGGTTCATCCGAAGACCGGGCGGCAGGTTGTGATTGAAATGAACCCGCGGGTGTCGCGCAGCTCGGCTCTGGCAAGCAAGGCGACAGGGTTTCCCATCGCCAAGATCGCAGCGAAACTCGCTGTCGGGTACACGCTTGATGAACTGAAGAACGACATAACCAAGAAAACACCGGCCAGCTTCGAGCCTGCATTGGATTATTGCGTGGTAAAGATTCCAAGGTTCGCTTTCGAGAAGTTCCCCGGCGCAAACCCCAGACTCGGCGTCAGCATGAAATCCGTCGGGGAGACAATGGCCATAGGCGGGAATTTCCGCGAGGCACTGCAGAAGGCGTTGCGCGGACTCGAAATTGGAGTGGACGGTCTTGATCTGAAAGCTGAACAGCGCGTGCCGGCGGAGCTGCTCGAGGAAACGCTCGCGGCGCCCGCACAGGACCGGATTTTTGCGATCAAATGCGCACTCAAGCGGGGGATGTCGGTGGAAGCGATAGCCGAGAGAACCCAAATTGATCCGTGGTTTGTTGACAACATAGCTCAGATTGTTGAGATCGAGCGTGAAATCGCGTCGTTTCCGGCGGGCCGACCGCTGAGCACTCAATTGCTGTGGAAGGCGAAGAAATCCGGTTTTTCGGACCGGCAGATTGCCGCGCTCATATCGTGCGATGAATTCGAGGTTCGCCGTTTGCGGCATGAGTTTAACGTGCGCCCTGTATTCAGGCTGGTGGACACGTGTGCGGGTGAGTTCGAGGCGGTGACACCATATTACTACTCGACCTATTGCGGGACAGTTCAGGAAGCCCGACGGTCGGAACGGCCAACGGTCATTGTGGTTGGCGGCGGCCCAAACCGCATAGGCCAGGGGATCGAATTCGATTACTGCTGTGTTCACGTCGTACAGGAACTGCGCCAGCTCGGCTACGAAACGGTCATGGTCAACAGCAACCCTGAGACCGTTAGCACCGACTACGACACGTCTGACAAGTTGTATTTCGAGCCGTTGACTCTGGAGGATTTGCTTAACATTTGCGACTTCGAGAAACCGGTTGGCGTGGTTGTTCAGGTCGGCGGCCAGACCCCGCTGAACCTTGCTTTGCCACTCAAACGAGCCGGTGTGCCCATTCTCGGCACCGACCCCGAAAACATCAATCGCGCTGAAGACCGCGAAGAAACGCGAAAGCTGCTCGACGCGCTCGCGGTCAGGCAGCCGGACAGCGGCACAGCTCGAACGGTCGAAGAAGCGCTGGCGGTTGCCGAGCGGGTTGGATATCCGGTGATGATTCGGCCCTCATACGTGCTGGGTGGCCGTGCAATGATGGTTGCGCACACACCGCAGGAAGCGCGACCGTTTATCCAGGCCGCATTTCATGCCAGCCCCGGTTTTCCGGTTCTTGTGGACCGTTTTCTTGACAGGGCGACCGAGGTGGATGTGGACCTTTTGTGCGACGGGCAAACGGTGTACATCGGCGGGATAATGGAGCACATCGAGGAGGCCGGCATTCATTCTGGCGACAGTGCATGTTGCATTCCGCCGCACACGTTGCATCCAGCAACGCAGCGCAGAATTGAGTACGTTTGCAGGCGCATGGCGCTCGCATTGAATGTGAAGGGATTGATGAACGTTCAAGTGGCCGTCAGGGACAACGAGGTTTATGTCCTTGAGATCAATCCGCGGGCGTCGCGCACGGTGCCTTATGTGAGCAAGGCCACCGCGGTTCCTCTGGCACGGTTTGCTGCTCGGATCATGGTTGGCATGTCATTGGCCGGTTTCGGGCTCGGAGAACGTCCGCCCAAATTATCGTGGTATGCGGTCAAAGAAGCCGTTCTTCCGTTCAACAGGTTTCATGGTGTTGACCCGATTCTCGGGCCGGAAATGAAATCGACGGGCGAAGTGATGGGACTGGGCGAAACGTTCGAGGAAGCTTACTGGAAAAGTCAGATCGCAGCGGGCACCGCATTGCCAACCGAAGGGCTTGTGTTCCTCAGCCTCGCAGACCATGACAAGAACTGGGCGGGAGAAATCGGATGGGACCTGAACGAACTTGGCTATCGACTGGCCTGCACGCAAGGCACGGCCGAAACCCTCAGAGCTGCCGGGGTTGAGAATGTCTTGCTGCTCGGGAAAATCCACGAGAACAAGAAACCTGACATTCTGGACCTTATGCGAGAAAAGAGTGTCTCGCTCATAATCAATACGCCCAGTGGGGCGAAGGCGCGATTGGACGAAGTCGGGATTCGCGCTGAGGCTGTTCAATTGAACGTGCCCATGATCACGACTGTTGCCGGCGCCAAGGCGGCAATTCGAGCGCTGCGCCAGATGCGCACGCGATCCTGCACGGTGCGATCGTTGCAGGAGATTTACGCTGGCAGCACCCCGCAAGGCTTTGCATTGTAAGGTTGGAAAGTCGCTTGCGAAAATGAACGAATCGGAAACCACGGCTCGCGAACTGCTGTTGCTGTACGAGGTCAGCAGGCGGCTGGATGAAAGCCTTGACATGCGCGAAGTGGTCCAGCCCGTTCTCGAGGCGTTGGCACGCCATATGGGGATGAATTATGGCACCTTGACATTGCTTCACCGTGATACCGGGCAAATACTGATCGAAGCCGCCCACGGATTGTCTCCGGGCCAGTTTCGCCACGCAAAATATCGATTGGGCGAAGGCGTGACAGGCCGGGTGATCGCGACCGGCGAACCCGTCATTGTGCCGCGCAAGAGCGAATCGCACTTGCTCCTGGATCGCACCGGCCGCGGGAAAAGTCCCGATACTGCATTTCTTTGCGTGCCAATAAAGATCGGCCAGGAGGTTGTGGGTGCGCTGAGCGTTGACACGCCGACAAAACCCGAGTCTGAACTGCAGAACGACCTCCGATTGCTGTGTATTGTTGCGTCGATGATTGCTCAAGCGGTCAAACTCAGGCGCGCCGCATTTGAAGAGCAGGAACGGCTCGCCGAGGAGAACCGCCGGTTGCGGGGCGATCTTGGGGAACGGTTCCGGCCCGGGAACATGGTGGGCAACTCTCACGAGATGCGCGAGGTTTATCAGCAGATAACCCAGGTCGCTCCCACGAATGCCACCGTTCTGATATGCGGTGAAACTGGCACGGGCAAGGAACTGGTTGCGCAGGCAATTCACTACAACAGCGACCGCGCCAACGGGCCGTTTGTCAGAGTAAACTGCGCCGCATTGCCGGAATCCTTGGTTGAAAGCGAGTTGTTCGGCCACGTGCGCGGCGCGTACACGGGAGCAGTGCGGGACCGCAAGGGGCGATTCGAATTGGCCAATGGCGGCACTCTTTTCCTTGATGAAGTTGGTGATGTTCCCCCGGCAATTCAGGTCAAGCTTCTCCGCGTATTGCAGGAGCAGGAGTTTGAAAGAGTGGGCGACACGCAGCTCATCAAAGTGAATGCAAGGGTCGTAGCCGCGACGCATCGCGATCTTGGCGCCATGGTTGCCAATGGCAGGTTTCGCGAGGACCTGTTTTACCGGCTGAACGTGTTTCCAATCTATGTGCCGCCGCTCAGGCGCCGGCGCTCAGACATCATGCCGCTGGCGGAGCATTTTCTGCAGTTGTACGCCAGACAACAACGCTCGCGCGCGCGAGTGTTTTCAGCCGAGGCACGTCGCAGGCTCCTTGCATATTCGTGGCCGGGAAATGTCCGCGAATTGGAAAACGCAGTTGAACGGGCGGTGTTGATTTGCAACAGTGAAACAATCGACGTGCAGCATCTCCCGCCCGCCCTGCAGGCGCTCGAGAACGAATCGACTGAATCAGACAACAGTCTTGCAGCACAGGTCTCGAATCTCGAGCGGAAACTGATCACTGAAGCGCTGCGTGCTGCCGGTGGAAACATAACTGCTGCTGCCAGTGTCCTGCAGACGACACCCCGTGTACTTGCTTACAAAATCCGGAAGCTGGGCATGGACCCATGCAGGTTTAGATGAAAAAAAGACAGCGGACAGGAGACAGAGACCCTGCAGGCTGGGATGAAGGAAACGCATGTTCCGGTTCACGACGATTTGTTGGAAGAATCTTTGGCAAGATTCCGCCTCAGCCCGATCATGCGTGAGATTTCATGGTGCCGAAAAGGCTCCCGTTCCTTTCACTGCTTGGCAGCCAACACCTCTCGAATCGGCGACAGAAAAGGCACAAAGCCGGGAACCCGCGCCGAACACTCTGCGCCGAAAACGCCCCGGCATCCTACTTGGGAACGCCCCGTCTCCTGCTTCGAACCAACTCGACCTATCGAGGAAGCTCGTCGATGACGTTGCTTAACGTGAGTCACTCGAGCTCACTTGCCTGTACTCGGGATGCCCCCGATAGTTTTGCAAAACGTTGCCACGAATGAACCTGACAATGTCAAGGCACACATTGTCCTTCATTACTTGATGCGCGTGTTCCCAAGCCGTTTTCTCAAGCGGCACTGCCCGCTCCAGCCAGATTGACTTTCGGTCTCCTTTCCACCTTCCACAGTTTGTGACGGAAAGTGAGCTGTTTGTCCATACCAGCATCTGGCTGTAACGACCGTCCTTGAACAATTGCAGTTTGCCAGTTACAGCAGGGTAGTTCGCGACGTATGTGCCTTCGACTGGTGGCAGGCGCCGCTCATGAGCTTCCTGGTATTCCCTCCATCGCGGAAAAAACCGATCAAGCCATGCGTCTTTCAAATGCAAAGGTTTGCCTGGGTCATCACTTATCTTCAGGAGAACTGTGCGTCGGAAGCACCCCAAGGAAGAAGGCCCTGCAGTCAAAATCATGTAGTCGTGATTCCCGTCCGTGACATGCGAATATTCCCAGCGCCACCCAGACGGGCCGCCGGCTGCAATTATGTTGGTGGAAATACGAACAGCACTTTCAATCAGGACCATATTCCCATTCGGGTCCCAAGTCGAGAACTCTGCGGCAATCGCCAGGTCATCGTCCCCAGGGATCGGTCTGGTGTAATCCATGTATGGAAATACACACAAACGGTCGCTTTCAAAATCACCTCCGGCCAACAAACAGCCGTCCCGATGCTTTTCGACCCACAGCCACGTGCCTACCATCCACGCTGCATTGGTCACCAAGCCAACGGTACAACTGCGATATCGGCGAACAAATGCATCTTCCGCCTGAGGCTGCCGCTCTGAAAGGATCACGCTATGCTGACCGATGGCCGCGGACTTGTTCTGGGCGACCGTGCTGGTCGTGACACTGCACCAGGAATATGTGAGCAATAACAAAAGGTGCCTACTCATGGCATGGGGTAACAAGAAGTTGCACACCGCCTTCGATTCCCTCGAAGTTATGCCCAGGATTGATGTCCGGACCATTGCGACCCACTGGGGGAAGTGCCAAGTCCAAAAAACTCCAGCGTTCATGCCCACAACAGTTGTCCCAAGTGAACCAGATCGTCAGGGCACCTTGATAGAAAGCATTATTATTGATGGGTGGACCCGGCAGTTCCTGCCACCCAGGATGTGGGTTCCTGACAGAACTCTCGCGGTGAAGCCAGTCGGCCGCGGGGCCGGCCGCAGGTTGTACCAACCCGATTGGGCCGTATGGCGCAACTGCATACTCAACTTGAGTGTAGTAATACCCAGCAGTGGAAGGACCGGCAAGCCCGCCCATTGCAGCGTAAGCTTCGCTCGTTGTCGAAAAGCCGGTCCAACCCAATTCGAAGCCCCACTCTCCATTGCTACCGGCATAGCCCGGTCGCCTGTTTTGCACCTGCCCACTGCTATCAAGATTTAGGTCTGTGAAAAACCAGCGATCTGAAGTGGCCATCTTCGGCGGCTTTCTCGTCGAGCAGGGTGCTACTTCGATACTCGCTGTGTGGTGCACTACAAGGGTGATCTTCTTCCCAAGAGATCTGTGATCGCTCTGGTCAAACTGAAAACTACGACCAGTCCAAAATAGTTCTTTCGTTGGGCTCCACCACGGACTGGTGTTAATGTACCTGACGGCAAACATCCCAAGATAATCCCACCTCCCCGTGGTGTCGTTCGCGGCTAACGAATACGGCGAGGCATTAGACTGCTCGACCGGATCTCTGTTCAGCCACCTTCCTGTGCTCGGATTGTAGTACCGGTAACCGTAGTAAAGGAACCCGGACTCGTTGTCGGTGTACTTGGTCGAGAAACGAAGCGGGTTCAGTTTGGACAATGGGCCCGAAGACCGGATCGGTTCGGCGAACGGGCCGTATTCGTATCGGGCACAGGCATTGCCGATGGCCGCGTCGATCAAGGCCGTGACGTTCCCGTTGCCGTCGTAGGCAACAAAGGCGTTTGTGGTGGAGGTACCGTAGTACGTCAGTTTCAGCAGTCCGCCGACACCACCGGCGCCCTGCATTGAACCGCTCAGGTCAGTGCCCCAGACATACGTCCGGACCCGCGCGTTGCCCGCGTTGGCGTTCAGCTCGGCAATCAGATTCCAACCCTCGTACAGGAAAATCGTGTCGGTTTGTTCCTGCCAGTCGCTGCCGCTGTAAAACTGCTTCCTTATCCGGCGGCCCTGATGATCGTACTCGAACACCAGTTTCTGTCGCGCACCTGTTGGACTGTCACTGTCACGAATCATCTGCACCAGCCGGTTCTCACCGTCCCAACTGTATGTCCAACGACCATCCGACGTCAAGTTCCCGTCGGCATCGTGTGTAAATGCTTCAGTGCTCGGCGGCACAAAGACCTTGCCCGTCTCGGTCTGACCGCCGCCGTACTGACTCACCACTGTCACGGTCGGATATTGCGCTGTGCTGTTGGGCACGTTCAAAGCGTAATGGAAGTATTCGCCCTTCTGATAGGCACCGTTGCCATTGACAGTAACCCCAGCATTCGGATTGGCAATCCCCAATATGTCCACATACCCCGGCACAGTCCGACTGCTGTACTGGTTCAAACGATTGGC
>Ga0078972_1004940_pt1 | contig 35041 bp, 31 predicted proteins | sample YelNatPaOPGAMG01_FD_67568 | JGI IMG/M metagenome (GOLD analysis project Ga0078972, IMG submission 67568) | Hot spring thermophilic microbial communities from Obsidian Pool, Yellowstone National Park, USA - OP-RAMG-01 (SPADES assembly) (version 2) | ecosystem: Environmental > Aquatic > Thermal...
ATAGCACAGGAGATAACCTGGGACGGTAAAAATGAGGAAGGATACACTGTGACCAGTGGAATATATCTCTATACCTACCAGAGCCCTACTGAGAAAGGTATCGGGAAATTCACTGTAATTACAAGGTAAAAAAAATATTTAGGTATTAATAGACCCACTTTTTGTAAATTATAAATATCATTTAACAAGGTTCTTTTTTTATCATGTATCTGATAAAAGTTTTTTAACGAAAATTTTAATTATACAAAGTATAGTATCAAGATACAGAAACCTATCAGCATATTTATCAAAATAGAACATAATATCGGCTGGAAACTCTTCATCACTTTTCCAGTAAACCATTCTCATTGGGAACCGTGGTAATAGATAAAATTCCATTCCAAGGTCACCATTAGACGAGATTTCTTTAGCACCTAATTGTAAACATTTCTGTCTCAATTTTACTATATCATTATTGAATTTATTAATAATTTTTTCTTTAGGTAAAGAATGTAATCCTTTAAAAAATAGTGTCCCGAGCGGTAACATCTGTTCAGTAACAAATTCACCTGAAAGTTCAGGACTTTCAGCAAGTGTGAGATAAACAAGGATTACAACTTTAAGTTCAAAATCAGATTCTTCTTGGTTTGTATACTCATTTACTATTATTCTTTTTACTGGGTCAATAACATATGTTTCATTAATAACAGTTAATTTATACAGTTTATTCTGTGAATCATAAATAGCACCTGTATTAATAACTACTCTTTCAGAATTACTCTCTTCTAATTTTGTCCAGAATAAACCGTGGCTCTTAGAAAATGATTCCAAATTTATAACCTCACTTCAAACTCTTTAATTCAAAAAGTTTTGTCCACTTTGTTGATAAAATCTCATTAAAATAAGTCCTTGATAACTTCTGTAATCTGTCATAAATAATACTATTTTTTTTCTATTGTAAATAATGTCTCCGGTAAATGTAATCTCTGTCCTTCTGGTATATGTATATGCGTAATATTATCTTTCTCAAATCTATCGTATAATCCATCAACAGAGTTTGATTCTTTTAAAATTTGAATATATATTGAACGGTATATCTTTAATACTATTATTCTGCAGATAATAACACGGAACAGTAAAATGATAAACCAGTGCATCATAACCTGTCTGCGGTGATAATGACCCGAGTAGATTTATCACAATGTAACTAAATACTATCAAAATAATGATTAACATATAAATAGAAACCCTATACAATAGAGATAAAATACCGAGAATAAAAATAAGATAGCCGAGAACACATAAACCTATTGTAACAGTAAAAACTGTTAATTCAACAGTATCAGTGAATTTTATTTTAAGTGTTTCTAATATCGTCCAGCCGATACTATGATTAATAATAAGAACCAGAATAAGTAACATAAACGATAGAACATGATTTATCCATAATGAAATTATATCTGTATCAGCAGGAATAATTCCTTTCTGATAACTGACTATTTCATCGGACTGATATTTTTCTGACAATAAAGGTATGGATTTATCAGATGTTATTACTGCAGATGCAAATTTTATCCAGTTTGCAAATTGTGATTTAATATAATATGGTTTAAGGATACTGAAAGTCCAGATAATAAATAAAAGTATAATTAAAAATTGGATTAAACTATTACTTTTTATCAATTTTGGAACAGGTCTTTTAATTTGTTTAGGATAACGGTCTGGATTCATTAAAGTAAATTATACTGATTCAGTAAGTTTTCTTAATTCCAGAGCTTCTTTGAAAAATTCCTGTGGTGTCATATAACGCAGTAAATTCATACCTCTGCTTGCTCGTAATCGTGGAACAGGATTTGTATAGAAAAAATATTTACCTAAACATTCCTTGATTGTATTGAATTGCTCAACCATAATTTTCTGTGATAAATCACAAAATGGACCATCATATTCATAACTCGGGAATGAAGCACTTCTCTGTGACCCGAAACAAGTATGAAACGCACTCCTTATAATAGCAAAAGAGTTCATTGAAACAGGAACAAATATATTTGATTCAGACGGGTGAAATTTATACCAAACATTTCTGTAACCTAATATTTTCAGTTTTTTATGTGGATTTTTCTTCAAGTATAACTTCAATGCTGCTGATATTATTTGCAGAACTTTGTAATGTGTATCAGGACCACTTGCTTCAGGGTCAAGAGCAACAGTTATGATATCAGGGTTAACTGTTTCTATCAGTTTTAATACCGGCTTAATATCACGACCCCATTCTGGTTGCGGTGTAAAAATATCACCAGTATAGAATCCTAATCGTAAATGAAATATGTTATTTGAATTGAATCCCAAATGGCCCCAAAGTAGTTCCTCTTCCCATTCTCGTATCATCCCTTTGAGTTTTTGTATAAGAGGTGTATCTTTTTTACCAGGATAACTATTGATAATATTATTCTTAATTTTTTTTAGTTCTGTCTTGATTTTATCAATTCGTAATGTCCCTGTTAATTCAACCATGTTCCGTAACATTCTACGTGCTTCTGCTTCTTTCTGTATATCTATACTATTATTTGCAACACCATCAAGATAGAGGTACACATCTTCATTTCGTGCAATAATATTATTTTTTTTGAAATAATCTGTTTTAATCAGTTCGGATAACTTCTCGCGTCTAAGATGTGTCTCAAGATTCTGAATCATAGATAGTGTATAACTGTTCGTAACAGAAGTGAACCCACTTGTTAATGTAGCAAAATAATGTGAATTTTTAGGACTACGAACAATATGCACAATATACGGGAGATAACCTAACATTATATCATCATGATGTGGTGCTGTATGCAGGAATGTCAATCCTTCAATATTTTTTGTTCCTTCAGCAATACGGTTCTTTAATTCAATATCTATTTTTTTAATAATTGATTTCAAATTAACTTTTTTTTCTAATAATAATTTACCAAGTTTATCAGTAATAAGGTCTTCTTTATTAATATCAGTTATTATCTTTTTCTTTTGTTCTGCAATATCAATCAGTATCCGTTCACATGCCTGATACGGGATAACATCCAGTTTTTTTAACTCGTTATATCTGCGTTCAATAAGTTCACTTGCTGAACCTTTAGTAAGATAAAATCGTGCTCCAGTTAAAACCTGTAACGCTGTTCCAGGATAAAGAACTGATGGCTCTTTTTCAATAGCGGACTTAACTACAGCAGATTTACTTGCACCGGCTGCAATTATTATTACAGTTGTAGTCGGATTCTGTGTGATTGTTTTTAATCCTATTGTCAATACAACTTTCTGTCGTGATACCTCAATACCACCTAAATCAACAGCAGCAGCTGCTGCTGTTTCGTAATTGATTGGCATCAATCGTGTTGTGCTGTTATGGTCTGAACCACGAATATTGAATCCGATATGTCCATCAGGTCCGATACCACCTAAGAAAAAACCGATACCACCAAGTTGTGCTATTTTTAATTCATATTCCATAGCAAACTGGTCTATTGCTGTTATCGCCTGGTATTGAAGTTGTTCTAATTTATTTGTTGGTTGCCGTATCCGTAACGATAAATCAACTTTGTTATCAGGAAATATCCAGGATAAGTTTTTATATTTATATGCACCTGTATACCAGGTATCCATTAATAACGCTTTTTTGGGATTGAGTCCGAAACCTTTAAAATAAAACTTTTTTATATAATATGCAAAACTGTTCTCATGGTCAGGGTTCATTGGATAAAATTCATCAATTTGAACAAAATAATATGTGTCCATCTTGGGCTTTGTTTCAGTATTCAAGCCCCAATCAGATAACTCTTTCTGAATATCTTTTTTATACCAATTATTAAGATAATATAATGTCCATTTAATGAAATATTCCGGTGTTTTACCTGTAGGAAGCGATATTACTCCCTCAGGATTAAGTTGTAACCATTCTATAAACCGTAATGATGTCAGTCTACCCAGTGTAGGAAAATCAGGAACGATAACAACTCTAATTTTTTCAGTAGGCGGATATATAGATTCTGAGCCAAATTTTTCTGAAGCTATTTTTTCTACAATTGATTCATTATTGTAATTTCTCATTTTTTATTTGTTATTCGTTTTCCTGCTTATCTTATTTCTCTTACAATAGAACATTAAAATCTACACTATTTTGTTAACTATTATACTAAAAATTTCTCTTCTTTTAAAGTATAGAAACTAATTTTTAGTTAAGTTCAAAGGAATAGGAATATGTAGCAGCACTCGTCAATTTTAGAAGAAAAAACCAAATAAACTCTCTCCACATGTGAGAGAAAAAATTAAATATTTCCTTTCAAACTGTGGGAAAGGGTAAATGTGAGGCATTCTTATTTTTTATGGAGTGGCATTGACAATGTCAATGCGAGGATGGTTCTTTAGAATAAATTACATCCGTCCCTTTTGTTCGTTCTTACCATATTGTTTACAACATAAAAACTATTGGTTGTCAATACTTTATCTTAAAAAGGAAAAGTTACATAAAATAGGAAGAGACAATATTTTATACACTATATTTATTCGTAGCGGAGTGCATCAATAGGATTGAGTTCAGCAGCTTTTTTGGCAGGCCAGATACCGAATATAAGACCGATCATAACAGAAAATGAAAACGATAATATAACAGAAAAAACAGATATTTTTGTTGACCAGCCAGCAAATTTAGAAAGTGATATAGAGATAATTGAGCCCAATACTATACCCATTATCCCGCCCAGAACACAGATAACGATTGATTCAATTATGAACTGTATCAGTATATCTCTATTACTTGCACCAATCGCTTTCCGTAACCCGATTTCTCTTGTTCTTTCTGTAACAGACACAAGCATTATGTTCATTATACCTATACCACCAACTAATAAACTTATAAATGCTATTGAACCTAATAAGAACGAAAAGGTTTTTACTGTTGAAGTAATTGTTTCCTGGACATCAGCCATATTCCGTATATCAATCGTATCTGCTTTTGATGATGGGAGCCGATGTAAACTAACAATAAGTTTCCTTATTTTTTCACTCACATAATCCATCATATTAATATCTGACACCTGGACATTAATACTATCAACATACTCTTTTCCCAATAACCTGTACATAGCAGTATTAAGCGGAATAACTATAACATCATCTTCGTCACGCCATCCTGAACTCCCTTTAACAGGTAAAACACCTATTACTTGGAAATCAATACGATTTATTCTAATAAATTCTCCTAACGGATTTTGTGTCCCGAAAAGTTCTCTTACTACGGTCTGTCCAATAACAGCTACTTTTTTCCTTGTTATTGTCTCAAATTCAGTAAAGAAACGGCCCAATTGCGGTTTTGCGTTTCTTATATACGGATAATCTTCTGTTGTTCCTTCAATACTTGTATTCCAGTTCTTACCATTGTAGACGACTTGCCCACGACTAACAACACTTGCTGAGACCTTATCAATATACGGAATTTTTGCTCTGATTTCCGCAACATCCTCTAATGTGAATCTTGTAACAGTTCCTTGTTCAAGTGCTATCCCACCTAATCTCGGTGATGTCGGTCTAATAACAAGTAAGTTTGACCCTAATGAAGATATACGTTTTTTGACATCTTCACCTGCACCTGTTCCTAATGCAATCATTGCTATTACACTTGTTACTCCGATAAGGACACCGAGTATAGAAAGTACTGACCGTGTCTTATTTGATAAAAGAGACCTTAATGCCTGAGAAAAATAATTATACATACTCCTTAATTTTAAGATATTACTTTTATAAGTTAATGATGTATTAACATATTCAATATTAACAGGTCTTTCACTATCCTTTATTTTTATTTCATCGGAAACAATTCTGCCATCTTGCAGTTTTACTATCCTTTTTGCATATTCAGCAATATCGTATTCATGTGTAACCATAACAATAGTTATTCCTGTATCGTTTAAACTTTTAAGAATATTCATTATCTCAAATGCAGATTTACTATCAAGATTACCTGTCGGCTCGTCAGCAAGAATAATAAGTGGATTATTTATTAATGCACGCGCAATGGCAACACGTTGCTGTTGTCCACCGGATAACTCATTAGGTTTATGGTTTATCCTATCACCTAACCCGACTTTTTCTAATATTGTTATCTCATCTACTAATTTCTTTGTAGTTGAATATATTAGAGGTAACGATACATTCTCTTTAGCAGATATTCTTGATAATAGATTAAAATTCTGGAATACGAACCCTATAAATCTATTCCGTAAAATAGCAAGTTCATCATCAGTTAATTTTGATATTTCTTTCCCGGCAAGTTTATAAGTTCCACCTGAAGGTTTATCAAGAAGACCCATTATATGTAACAATGTTGATTTCCCGCTACCAGAAGCACCCATTATCGCTACAAATTCGCCACTGTTAATATCAAGCGATATATCTCTGATTGCCGGTATATCTATTTTATCTAAATGATATGTTTTTGAAATATTTCTTAACTCAATTATTTTCATTAGTTTAAGTTCTTATCTACGGATTCTGGTAGGACTTCCTATTCCAGGTATCATCCTGAAATCTCTTGCTTGCGATTTATTCTTAATCTCGTTCTTTATTTCCATTAATACAGAGTCATCTTCATTAACTCCGGATATAATCTCTATTTTTTTGCCATCACTGATACCAGTTACCACTTCTCTTAATTCCAGTTTATTATTATTTCCTGTTTTAACATTAACATATTTCTTGTTATTTTTTTCTATAATAACATCAACAGGTAACAACAAAACATTTTCTTTTCTATCAGCACTAATTTCTATTGTTGCTGTCATCCCCGCTCTGAAATTAGGTAATATTTTTTTAGGTAATATTTTTACTTTATAGACAACAACATTATTAACTATTTTTGACTCATATGCAATATGTTCAACAATACCTTCAAATTTCATATTGGGATATGCATCAAGAAATATATTTACTTCTTGTCCTAATTTAATATATCTCAAATCCGTTTCATCTACATTCGCTTCTATTATAAGAGTATCAGCAATAACAAGTATAACATCGTTCAATGTAACTGTTTGACCGGGTTCATTGTAACGCGCAATTATAAACCCGTCTATGGACGAAATTATTGGTGTTGGTTTATATTTATCTTGCCATTTTATGTATTCATCCTGACTTTTTGACCGTGCTATATCAAGTAATGCTGCCCTATCTGTTGAACTCATCCATGCAAGAATTTCTCCCTTCTTCACTTTTTGTCCTTCAACAACAAGTATATCTTCAATCCGACCTGCTATTTGTGGCTTTATTTCTAACCTGTTTCGTGGGTTAACCGTTCCTGTTACACGGAATTCTACTGCGATATTGCCTCGTTGTGGACTAATAAAACGTCTAAATTCAGATTTATCGCGTTGCTTAGAAAATGACAGATAAACAGCGAATATAATTATTATGATTATAATTATTATTGAAACTTTTTTCATAATTTTATTCTCCTAAACCTAAAATATTTTTCCAGTATGCTTCAGCATCAATAGCATCTCGTTTCATATTAAGTAATGCTGTCTGCGAGTTAATAAAATCGTTCTCAGTAATATACCAGTCCTGATATGAAATGAGCCCGTTAATATATTTCACTGTTCTTATTTTTGACTGTTCTTCTGATGCTTCCAAGTATTTCTCTCTTACAAATACATTTTCTACAGCATCAATATAACTGTTATATGCTGCTATAATTTTTGACAGAATCTGTTTCTCTATTTCCTTCAAGTTCTGTTCTGCAATAATCCTGTCCACTTTAGCAATCTTTAAATCATATACATTTCTTCCACCTGAATAAAACGGGTATGATAGACCTAACCCGATACTCCATCTACTGTTCTCAGGTAACCATTTATCACCGAATTTTGAAGTACTGCCAGAAAACGAAATTTTTGGATAAAACTCACTTTCTGCTATTTTTATTTCATAATCCACTTTCTGTAAATTATTTTTTGCAATAATATATTCTGGTATCTGTCTAATTAACTCGGTAAAAGATGAAATTTCTTCTGGTTTATTCACAATAAAACTTCCTGTAACAACAATTATATCATAATTATCCAATCCTATATCCTCTATCAATTTTATGTATGTTGTCCTGAGATTACGTTTCGCTTTATTGAACTCATATTCAGATTGTATTTTATCTGCTTCCACTCTTAATAAAGAACCTTTGTCTTCACGACCAGATTCATATTTGAATTTTACTAACTCATAATTCTCTATCCTTTTATCAAGAATTATTTTTGTTAAATTAACCATTTCCTGTGCCCATAATAGATTATAAAAACTCTTTTTAAGATTATATATTACATCAGAATAGATTCTTCTAAATTCTATTTCAGATGTTTTAAGTTCTATCTCTTTCAATTTCAGATTATTTATATCACTGAACCCAGAAAATATTGAAATATTTCCTGAAATGCCATAAGAATAATTTTCTGATTTACCTGATTGTTCGCTCCCGGCTATATCTTTTCCTAAATTGAAAGAAAACTGAGGTAAAAAATTTGAAAACGATTTCTTATAATTCAGTTCTGACCTGTTAACTGATTCACGAGCGGACCTTATTAACGGATTATGTTTTTTTGCTTCAGATAACACATCTTCCCAAGTATAAATTTTTATAGTTTTATCAACACTATATATTACTGAAAAAAAGTTAAATAAAAAAAATACTGTAATCAATATTCTTTGCATATAATATTTAGACGATTCCTATCAATAATTGTTACACATCTGTTATTTTATCATAAATAAAGTTTTGTAATAAACCTGTAATATTAAATAAAAAGGTCCGAATTAACGTGTGGTAATACTGCGTAAAAACTTGGCACTTTCTTCCGGATATGCTGTATTTATTGACATTCCTGAACCCATTTCAAATCCGGCTGTTCGGATAACTTTGGGGACTATAGCAACATACCAGTGATAATATTCGTTTTCTATATCATCAACAGGTGATGACCGTATTACATAATTATAATCAGGATTATCAAGTCCAAAATATAATTTTGCTAATGTCGTTTTAAGGTTCTTTGCTAAATCGTTTAATTCTAAATCATTTATTTCGCTGAATGAAGACATATGACGTCGTGGTAAAATCCATATATGGAATGGACTCAATGCAGCATACGGAACAAAAGAGACGAAAGAACCCGTCTCAACAACAATCCTTTCTTTCGCTTTTAACTCTTCTTTTAACATTTTACAGAATACACATTCACCTGTCTCATCATAATATCTCATTGCTTCTTCTAACCGATACCTAACATGGAATGGGACAACAGGTGACCCTATTATCTGTGAATGTGGATGTTCAATTGATGCACCTGCAAGTTCACCGTGATTCTTAAAAATTATTATAAGTTTTATTCTCGAATCTTTTGAAACACATAGATACCTGTTTTTATATGCTTGTAATATCTGTTCTACATCATATTCAGGCATAAGTGGTATCGTAGTATTATGTATCGGTGATTCGATTATAACTTCACATATACCTACACCGGATACGCACCTTTTTATCCCATCATTTACTCTTTCAAGTGTTCCTTCACTGACAAGTGCTGGATATTTATTTGGAATAGACCTTATTTTCCATTTCCCTTTTTCATCTTTAATAACGAATGTTTCGTAAGGTGTCTTATCTTCATTTCCCGGGCAGAACGGACATTTATCAGATTTTTCTGGTATATCTTTCTTAATTTTTTCCTGTTTAAATTCTTCAGGACGCTTCGCTCTTTCTGTTGAAATAATCACCCATTCCTTTGTTGCTAAATTCTGTCTTATTTCAGGCATAATTTAAATCCTCCAGTTTTATCCTTCTATTATTTTTATCCATACACTACGCGTTCTCGGACCATCAAACTCACAAAAAAATATACCTTGCCATGTCCCGAACTTTAATTTACCGTTTTCAATGAATACTAAATCACTGTGGCCAACTATGCTTGATTTAATATGTGCTGGTGAATTACCTTCAGTATGTGCATAATCACCTTCAAAAGGAATAATTTTATTGAGATTATCTCGTATATCAACAGCAACAGTTTTATCAGCATTCTCGTTAATAGTTATTCCAGCAGTAGTATGTGGAACATACAGATAACATATTCCATCTTTGATTTTTGATTCAGAGACAACTTTTTCTACCTGAGATGTTATATCAATAAATTCTGTTCTGCTATTTGTACGAATAGTTATTTCTTTATAACTCATATTTTTATAACTCCTTTCCTAATATTTTTATCAGTTCGCTTCTTGATATTTTTCGTGGATTTTTTTTTGCTGATGACGAAGTTAATGTTTTATCAACTATTTCTAATATATCTTTTTCTGTCATTTTGAATCTTTTTATATTCAGGTCAAGTCCGAGTTGTGCTATAAAATTATTTATTCCCCAGATTATATCATCTGTATCAAAAATATGTTTCAGTATTTCTTTTTTGCTATTATCCAATACTTCAAAATTATACTCCAATACTTTACTTAATACTAAAGCGCAGGATAACCCGTGAGAAATATTATATTTAGGACCTATCACTGACGCTAATCCGTGAACAAGTCCGAGTCCAGAATTAACAATAACTATACCACCATATAAACTCGCAAGTGCGATATCTGTTCTGACATCAATATTATTCCCATCTTTTATTGCTCTTATTAATGATTTATATACTAAATTTATGCCTTCAATAGCAAAAATATCTGTCATAGGATTAGCATTAAGAGAAATAAATCCTTCAATCAAATGTGTGAAACAATCTATTCCAGAAATAGATGTTAATTCAGGTGACACTTTTAAAGTTAATTCCGGGTCAATAATAGCAGTATTCGGAAAAAGATATTTACTTCTTATACTACGTTTTATTTTTGTTTTTTGATTTATTAGCACAGCATTATTTGTTATTTCTGCACCTGTGCCCGAGATAGTAGGTACAGATATAAAACATATTCCAGGAGACACAATTTTCTTTATTCCGTCAACTTCAAGATATTCTGCTGTTTTATTATCACCGATAACAGGTGCTAATCCTGCAATAGATTTACCGACATCAATTACACTACCTCCACCAATAGCAACAACAGTATCACATCTATTTTCTTTAAAAACTTTTATTCCTTCATCTACTATTTCTGTATCGGGCTCGGGCTTTACTCTATCAAAAATAACAAATTCTATATTTTCGTTTTCAAGTATTGTTTTAACTCTATCCTGTAATCCTGTGTTCCTGAAAGAATTTATTCCTGTGATAATTAACGGTTTTATCCCTGTTTCTTTTATGGCTAATCCGAGTTGATTAATACTTCCTTGTCCAAATAAAATTCTCGTTGGTAAAATAAATTGAAATCCCATAATTAGTTATTGTCCCAAATAGCAGATAATTATCCTATTTAGCATTTATGGTATAACTTTATACACAATATCACCTTTACGAACACGGTCTGATACTTTTATTCCAACAGAATCACCTGATTTCGCTGATTGCACCTGTTGATGTTCAATCTGCATTGAAGTTACTGTCTGTATTAAATCAGTTGTATGTCCCTTGATATGTATCGTATCACCAACATTTAAGTCAGATTTAAGTTTTAATGCTACTACACCTACTTTTGCAAAATAGTCCTCAACTATACCTATTTCCTGTTCCAAGAAATTATTCACCTCCCCTCTTTTTATCAAAATTGTTTTTTATGTTGCAATCGGTGTCAAATCAACAAGATATTTCTGAATACGTTTTTTTATTTCGGGACTGAGGTTAATAAAATTTATTCCTATTTCGTATCCTTGTGCTGTCTCCTGTTTTTTTATAACTTTTGCTAATACATTAATCGTGAATTCCGGTAAATATATTCTTACTTCAAGAAAACTGTTCACTGTTAATGGCTCTTTTGTAGTAAAAAATAATATATTTCCACTAACATCTTTTGTTCGGACAATAATTGGCATTATATTATGCCATTCTTCAGGACGTATTGTCCGATATTCAATTAATAATTCTGGTGAAATACGAACAGAGACACGGCGTTCTATTTCATATAACTTATTTTCAATAAAAATATCCACTATTTCTTTATCAAATCTACCGTGTTCTGATTCTTCTCTTAATATTTTTATTGCTTCTTCAATAGTTTTTGATGGCTTATACGGTCTATCATAAGAAATAATTGCATCAAATACATCCACTATTGCTATTATCCGTGCTAAAATCGGGATACTGTCAGATTTTAATCCGAACGGGTATCCTGTTCCATCCAGTTTTTCATGATGTATTGAAGCAATAAACGGAATTTGTTTCTGGTCACCAGTAAAATATACTTTCTCAAGTATTTCTTTGGTTATCTCAGGATGACTTTTAACTATATTGTATTCTTCAGGTGTATATAAACCGGGTTTAAGTAAGATTTCGTCTCTTATACCTATTTTACCTACATCGTGTAATAATGCTGAATATTCAAGTATCTTCAATTCGTTTTCAGAAAGCCCCATTTTTTTACCTATTGCTAAAGCGTATCGCGCTACACGTTCAGAATGTCCTGATGTAACAGGGTCCCGTGCATCAATTGTTGCAACCAATGTTTTTATTAAACTACTCAGTAGTGATTCCAGGTCTGCATATAGTTTTGCATTTTCTATTGCGATTGCTGACTGTGTCGCTATAAATTTAAGTAAAGATTCATCATAATCAGTAAAAATACCTTCTTTTTTGTTTAATACCTGGATAACACCGAGTAGTTCTTTATGTAGATTGAACATAGGAACACATAATATACTTTTTGTCTTAAATCCGGTCGTTCTATCTATTTCACGGTCAAATCTGTTATCTCTGTATGCATCTTCAATATTAACAGTTTCACCTGTTTTAGCAACATATCCTGCAATACCTTTACCAACAGGAAGCCGTATCTCCCTTATTTCTAATTCCTGAGCAATATAACTCCATAACTCATTTGTCTCTTTGTTATATAAAAAAAGGGTTGTTCTATCAGCATTCATAATAGTTGTTGTCTCACTTATAATTAAATTAAGTAATTTATCGAGATTACGTTCTTTATTGAGCAATTGCGATATTCTTAATAATGTTCCGAACCCACTAATCATCCGATTAAAGGACTGTTTTATTGTATAAAATTCATCTTTTGTATCTGTCTCAATCTGTATATTAAAATTACCGGATGCAACTTTTCTTGCTGATTCTTCAAGCACATTTATTGATTTACTTATAATAAAATATATGATAAACCCAAAAATGATACTTAAGACAACAATTATAACAGCAGTAATAAAAAAAGGTATCTTTTGTGTATTTATAAAAATGAGGAAAAGTCCAAATATTATGAATATTAATATGGTTTTTATTTTCAGTGGAACTGTTTGTTTCATTATAAGTAAATATACAAAATATTTTTGTATAAATCAATTTTTAAGAAACTGTTTAACCATTTTCGATTCAGGAGCAGTTGGATTAAGTTTCAAAAACTTTTTCCAATATTCAAATGCTTTGGTTCTATCTCCTAACCTGTAATATGCTGCTCCTAAATTATAATATCCGAGTGTATATTCAGGATTTATTCTCAATAGTTCGTAAATATGTTTTATAGTAATAGTTAAATCTTTATTCTCATATAATGCTGCTAACCTCATATGTGCATCAAAATGGTCTGGATTGCGTTTAATTACATACTCAAACTCTTTTATTGATTCATCATATTTACCGTTCTTCATTAATACTACACCAAAATTATATCTCGCATCAACAAAATCTTTCTTAATACTGTTTGCTTTCCTGAATAACTTTTCCGAGTTAATAAAATCTCCACTCTCTTTATATGCGTACGCAAGATTATAAATAGCATCATAATAGTCATCTTTGATTTCTATTGTCTTAGTATAGTATTTTATTGCTGTCTGAAAATCTTTCAGTTGCATGTAACAGTTACCAATATTATTGTATGCACCGTAGTATAATGGGTCACGCTCTATTATTTTAGTGAATTCGTTTATTGCATGTTTATATTCCTGGATAGAATATAAAAATTTACCTTTTTCAAATAACATCGGTGTATATACATATCTGTTTCTATCATCAGTAATCAACTTATTATATGTCCTGAAATCAATTTGATATTTCTTAATCAGATTAGCGTTGCGTATATTATCTTTAAGATAGATTAACACTATATCATCAATATAAACCAGTTTCCAATCCGGATTAAAATGGATATCTTTGGCTAATCTCTGTGTTTCAAGTGATTCAAAAGAAAGAATGATACAGTCAGGATTATATTTTGAGATAAACATGAAAAAACTTTTTATGTCAGTTAAACTGGATTTATATGAATCCATGAATTCGCGTCCGTATACTTCCCATCTACCATCAACAAATACTTTTCTCTGCGGATAGAAACGCCATAATAAGTAGCCACCAATTGTGTTATCATTGTATATTGTGCCATCAATATTGTTTTCAAGAATAAAATTTACTGCTTTTTCTGGAACAATCGGAAACAGGTATGTTTTGAAATCATAATTTTTGTTCCATAATATACCTGATTTAATATAGTACCTGTTTGAGACCACACGAACTCCATAATAAACTAAAAGTATTGAAAGAACTATTTTTACTGATTCTAATACAAATTTATTCTTTTCATTCTGGTATGTTCTAAATACCGAATTAAAATTATATGCAATAGAAATCCCTGCTATAAATGAGAATAATGCTATATTCCTCTGTGCAAGTAATGAGAGATAAAAGAATACGGATGTAATAATAAGATACGATAACCTTATTTTTCTATAATTCAGAACAAAACTTATCAATGTTACTACAATAAGAATTTTATAGAACATAAGTGAAACAGATTTAATGGTTAATGAAAGCGGTGGCTGTAATTCACCTACACTACGCATCCAGGAATGTGCTGGGTCAGATATTTCTGTATATAACAGAAACGGATATGTTATACCTTCTTTACCATACGGTGTTATAAATGATACTATTACTGTCAGGACCGCAATCATAAAAAGTTTATTATAATGTGGCTTACTGAAACTGTTTCTGCTGAAATATTTGAAATCAATTTTCCCTGAAATATATTCTGAACCTATATATATTAACATAATTATCCATCCGAGAATAAATAATCCGTGAATATTTGTCCATAGAAGCTGTATTACTGGTATAATATACAGGATTTTTTCGTTCTTTGTTTCTCTATATTTCTCTAATATGAACATATAAACTGTGATAAAAAGTATTGTGAACATCTCCGGCCTGATAATAAATCGCTCATAACTTACCATTAAAGAAAGATAACCGATAAGGAAAAACACAATATAGTTTTTGTTATCCCATCCAGTTAATATCAGAAAATAATATGCAAGCGATAAAACAATAATTTGTAGTAAAAATAGTCCTGAAATACCACCAAGTAAATAGAAAATATATAGAATTACCTGGAATAGCCACTGCGAATCAATATATTTATGTCCAGCAGCAGTATACGAATATAAATCATATTTCGGAATAGCCCTGTTTTTAACAATGTATTCACCTGTTTTTAAATGAAACCAAATATCACTATCTGTTATTTCACCAATAAACATAGATAGTGCTAACATGATAAACGATACAGTAACAATATACAACAGTATTTTTTTTATAATCTCTATTTTAGACATAATCTAAATTTATTATACAACCTTTAACAGGTTATTGTCAAAAAAAGTGATAATTTTAAAAATATGAACAGTAATTTACTTGTTGAAAAAATAATATTGCAGAAAAAAGAATTATTTGTTATAATGTTGAAAAGAAATATTCATATTTTTTTTTCTTATAACCGGCTGTTAGTGGGAACTAATGATGAAAAAAATTATTGTTGCAAAAAATATTGGGTTCTGTTATGGTGTAAAAAGAGCAATAAATTTAGCAGAAAAAACAGTTAATGAAACAACAGAGAAAGTATATACACTCGGACCGATTATCCATAATCCGCAGGTGGTCCAAAAATTAGAAAAACGAGGATTGAATGTTATTAATGATATAAACGAGATAACTAACGGAACACTTATTTTACGGTCTCACGGTATAACTATCCAACAATTAAACCTGATTAAAGAGAAAAAAATTAATGTTATTGATGCAACATGTCCATTTGTAAAAAGGGCTCAAAATCTGGTTCAAGAACTGAAAAACGATGGATACAATATAATTATTTTTGGTGAAAAAGAACATCCTGAAATACAGAGTTTATTAAGTTATGCTGGTGAAGACGCTATTGTAGTAGAAGAGATATCAGATATAAAAAAGATACCAGGAACAGTAAAGAAAGCAGGTGTTATCAGCCAAACAACACAATCAAAAGAGAAACTTAAGAAATTTATTTCAAAACTATCTAAGAAGATAAAGAATTTAAAAGTTTGTAATACTATTTGTGCTGAAACAATTAAACGGCAGAAAGAAGCAGTTAGTATAGCAAGAAAAGTTGATTTAATGTTTGTTATCGGTGGTAAAAACAGTGCTAATACTACTCGTTTAGCACAAATCTGTAAACGAGTAAACAGGAATACATATCATATTGAGACATCAGAAGAACTTGATTTTAATTTGTTGAGAAACAGGTCCAAAATAGGTATAATAAGTGGTGCATCAACACCAGATAATGTTATTGACGATGTAATAGATAAGATAAAATCATTTATTTATATAAATAAACAACTTTCCAATATATTTAAATAAACATACCAGTTCTTAATAAACAATGAAAAAAGAGCATAAAGAAAAAAAATTAGATGTTAGATATAAGACACTTGTATTAAAAAAGAATAAAAAAAATATAAATAAATTTTATTCTGTTCCATTTTCAGAAAGAATAATTTTGCTACCACAATGTCTACGAAATATTAAAAAATGTATTGCAAAAGATATTGGAAACAGATATGTATGTCAGAAATGCGGTTCCTGTAAAATTTATCATATTATTAATTCAGCAGAAGATCTCGGGTATAAAGGTGTATTTATACTCAAAGGCGGTAGAGCAATAATTGATATTATTAAGCAATTTAAACCAAAATCTATTCTCGGAATAGCTTGTTTTTATGAAGGCCTACTGGGAATACAGGAATGCGAAAAGAACAGGATACCAGTCCAGTTTGTTCCATTAACCAAGGACGGTTGTTTTAATACCGATGTAAATTTAAGAAAACTGATGTTGATTTTATATAAAAGATTTAATAATATATAATACAAAAGAAGTGGTTTTAAATATGAAAATAATGATTTTTTTGTTTTCAGTTTGTTTATTGACTATTTCAAAGTTCAACTCATATTCCAGCGAAATAGGTGCACGTGCAATAAGTTTAGGTAAATGTTTTAGTTCTGTAAGTGATGATTCAACATCTGTATTCTGGAACCCATCAGGTATGGTTCAAATACTGCAACAGGAATCTGGATTATTCGTCAGTTGGAAAGATAGTTTTACTGCAACAGCAGTAAGTTATGTATATCCTTCAGATAAATATGGTTATTTTGGTCTCGGAATATATAAAATAGAGAATCTAAATCCTTCTATTGATACTGAAAATTCAATAAATATCTCTTACAGTAAATATATACACCATAATTTAAGTGCTGGTATCACTTTAAGAAACTTGAAGGTAACAAAAGATAATGGTTCAGGGACAACTTTTAATAGTAACTTTGGATTATTATATAAACCTTTAAAGAATACTTCTCTTGGGCTCAGTATAGAAAATATTGGTAATAAAAAATTTAATTACAATGGCTACATTTATAATACACCACTTAATTTTAAAGCAGGTATAACAGTATATTTTGTAATGTGGAGAGAAAGATTAAAGATAGAAAATATATTTCCTATAGAATACAAAGATTCACCTGTTGCAGGAGAAAAAGTATTATTAACTTGGGAGATAGAAAATAATGAGTTATTAACTCATCCATATGTTTATAGAGGACTTGAGTTATGGTTAGGTAACTTTTTAGGATTCCGGCTCGGACCGGACATAGAAGAATTCAAAACAGATAATTACTGGAACTGTTTTTTCAGGATAAATAATCCGATAATAGGATTAAGTTTAAAACTTAAAGGATTTCAGATTGATTTAAGTTACGGTAGAACGAACTATCCGATAAGTTTATCAACAAGTTACAAGTTCGGCAAAAAACTTGTTCCTGTTGAATACAGTAAATGGCAAATAGAAAAAAATATACAACAATATTACAGAGCCGGCGAAAAATATTATTCTGAAAATAAAGTTACACAAGCATTAACAGAATGGGAAAAAGCGCTTATATGGGACCCAGAAAATGAAGAACTGAAGAAAAAAATTGATGATACTCGGAGAGAACTCGAAGCAGTTGCTAATAAAAAAATTATTGAAAATTATATTGAACAGGCATATGTTTATTATAGTGAAGGAAAACTGCTCGATTCTCTTGATAACTGGAAAGAAATACTTAAACTTGACCCTGAAAATAGTCGTGCAAAAGAATATATTGAAAAGATTAATTCTAAATTGACTGAATCAGAAAAACGGAATGGTGAATTAAGAGAAAAGGAGAAAAACAAACTTCTGATAGCGGACTATTTAAGGAAAGGGGATATATACTTTGACAAAGGTGAATATACCAGTGCAATAGAAGAATGGAAAAAAATAATTAAGATTAATCCGGAACATCAGGAAGCAAAAGAGAATATAATAAATGCTGAGAAGAAAATTATTGAATTAGTAAATACATATTTTGAACAGGGAGTAAAGTTGTTTAATGAACAAAAATATTCTGATTCTGCAGTTGAGTTCCGTAAAGTATTAAAATTGAATCCGGAACACAGTGAGTCAAAACAATACATTGAAAAAATTAAAAATGAGACAACCAAAAAAGTTGACCCTAAACAAATTGAACAGATGTATTATACTTCTGCTGACCTGTATTTTGCAGGAAAATATAATCAGTCAATAGAAATCTTAAACAAGTTACTTAAACTTGACCCGTTCAATAAAAATGCTATCAAATTACTTGATAAAATAAAAAGTATAAAAGAAAAACTGTAGCAAATTAATGTGTTCTATCCTTTAATGTTACCGAATAACAGTTGTTCTTATTTTTTTATGATAAAGAATAAAAAGTTTTTTTAAAATATTATGAAAAGAATCAGTTTAATAGCACTTAAATTCAGTGCACTTGTCAGTTTACTAATAATCATTATTATGTCACTGATGAGCACCCTCATAATAGACCAGACAAAAAAAGCTTTTATAAAAGAGATGGAGATAAGAACAGAATTTTTTGCACGTAGTGTGCGAGAAGCACTATTTCCTGAAATTGACCCATTACGATTATATTTTCATGTTCAGGAGATGGTGAAAGAGAAAGCAATTCAATATGCAATTGTTATTGATAACAATGGTAAAATATTATCTCACAATAAAAATGAGTATATTGGCAAAATTGATAACAGTTATATCACTAAAAATATTATTAAATCATCTGAAATGCTTAGTCAGAAATATAGAGATAATAACGGAAGATTACTTTATGATATAAGTAGACCTATTATTATTGGTGGTAAAAGAAAAGTTGGTGCTGTCAGAATAGGGTTCACTGATACAAGTTTAAATGCAGCATTATCACCGATGAAAACAAAGGTTATTGTTATAACTATACTTATGCTCATTATTGGTATACTCGGAACAATTATTGTTGTGATGTATATTGTTAGACCAATAAATATCTTATCAGAAACAGCAAAAGAAATAGGTAAAGGTAACCTTAACCAGAAAGTTACAATCAAACGGCATGATGAAATAGGACAACTTGCAACAACTTTCAATGAGATGATTGAAGGATTAAAAGAACGTGATTTTATAAGGAACACATTTGGAAAATATGTCAGTAAACAGGTTGCAGATGCTGTTCTGAAAGGAGAACTTAAATTAGGTGGTGAAAAAAAACGGGTAACTGTCTTATTATCAGATATACGAAATTTTACTAATATGTCTGAAAGATATCCGCCAGAAGAAGTCGTTAAATTCCTGAACGAATATTTTTCTGAAATGGTTAATGTTGTAATAAAATATGATGGAACAGTTGATAAATTTATCGGTGATGCTATATTCAGTGTATTCGGTGCACCACTTGCATACCTTGATGATGCACATAGAGCAATAAAAGTTGCTGTTGAGATGCGCGATAGATTACATGAATTTAATAAAAAGGTTCGTGGGTTCGGATTTGATGAAATTAAAATCGGGATTGCTGTTCATACAGGTGAAGTTATTGCCGGTAATATCGGTTCAGAACAAAGATTGGAATACACTGTTATCGGTGATACAGTTAATACAGCAGCAAGAATAGAGCCACTTAATAAAGAATGGAATACAGAAATACTTATAAGTGAAAACACATACGAAATCGTTAGAGATAATGTTAATGTCAGACAGATGCCAAGAATTAAATTGAGAGGTAAAGAAAAAGAGATACAACTCTATGAATTGGTATCATTAAAATGAGAATTATTAACTCTATTAGCGAGATACAGAAAACAATAAAAAAACTTAAACAGGATAATAATATTATTTCACTTGTTCCTACAATGGGTGCTTTGCATCAAGGACATATATCACTTATAAGAAGAGCAAGAAAAGAGACAGATATTGTTGTAGTATCAATTTTTGTTAATCCTACACAATTCGGTCCGAATGAAGATTATTTAAGGTATCCGCGACCATTTGAGAAAGATAAAAAAATATGTGCTGAAGAAAATGTTGATATAATTTTTGCACCATCTGTCACAGAAATGTATCCTGATGGATATTTAACTTATGTTTATGTTGAGAAATTATCAGAAATATTATGTGGTAAGTTTAGACCCGGACATTTCAGAGGTGTTACTACTGTCGTAACAAAATTATTCAATATCGTTCAACCTGATATAGCGTATTTCGGTGAAAAAGATTATCAACAGTTAACAATAATAAAAAGAATGACTAAAGATTTAAATTTTCCAGTAAAAATTGTTCAATGTAAAACTATTAGAGAGAAAGATGGACTTGCGATGTCCAGTAGAAATGTTTATCTAAATGAAACGGAAAGAAAAAATGCAAATAAAATCTATTCCGCATTGAAAGAATCAAAAAATATAATAATGAACACAAAAATAAGAGATACAAATTATATTGTTAATTATATAACAGAAAAACTTAAAGATATAAAAGGACTGAAAATAGAATACATAAAAATATGTAATCCAGAGACACTCGAAGAACAGAAAAATAGGATTATTTTACCAGCACAGATACTTGTTGCATTGTGGATTGGTAAAACACGGCTGATTGATAATATTAGAATAGAAAAATAAAACATCTGATTTAAATATGCAAAATAGTGTAATTATGAATAGAACGAAAAAATATAAGGAAATAACAAAATATAATACTAAATTTATAAAACAACCTGTTTTGGGAGAACAATTACAATTTATTGAAAACTATATTAACAGAATTGACGAAGAGAAACAAAAAAAATACTATTGTTTATATTTAGAGAAGGGAATAAAACCAGAGGATATAACAAATATTCCTGATATACCTGTTCATTACCAGAAATGAAGAGAGGAATAATCTAATAAATGAGAAAGATAGGAATCGTTGGCTGCGGAGTAATCGGAACAGAAATAGCATTAGCAATAGATAAGAAAAAAATAATGGCTGACCTTGTAGCAATTTATGATATTAATCATAATAAATCAGAAGAATTACTACATAAATTGAAAAAAGTTAGTCCTAAAATTGTTACTGAACTAAAAGAACTTGTTGATATTTCTGAGTTAGTAATAGAAACAGCAACACCAAAAGTTGTTCCTGAATTAGCAAAACTTACATTAAATAGAAAAAAAGATATTTTTGTATTGAGTGTAGGTGGACTTCTTGCTAATCAATGGATATTTCAGTTAGCAAAAAAAAATAATTCAAAAGTATATTTTCCATCAGGAGCAATTGTCGGAATAGATGGATTGAAAGCAAGTAAATTCGGTAAAATAAAAAGTGTCTCTTTAACTACATCAAAACCTATCTCAACACTTATCAATAACCCATATTTCAAAAAATATAGAGACAATTTATCTTCAATTAAAAAACCGAAAATCATATATGAAGGTAATGCTAAAGATGCAATAAAATATTTTCCGCAGAATATCAATGTTGCTGGAACAATTGCGATTTCTGGAATAGGTTCTGAGAAAACGAAAGTAAAAATAATAGCATTACCAGATAAAAAAATTAATAAGAATATCCACGAAATAGAAATAATAACTAATTTTGGTAGGATTTATACAAAAACAGAAAATCTTCCTTCAAAAGAAAATCCAAAAACAAGTCAATTAGCAATATACTCTGCTATCTCTACACTTGCTGAACTCTGTAATAAATAAATACCAATCTTCATTTATAACTCTTTCGTTTAGTTTGTTCAATAATAAGTTTTAACAAAATTATTTTTTGATATATGTTACATTTTAAACACTTTATTCTAAGGAAAATAAAAGGTAAATTCCTATGTTCACTACAACTTGAGGTCACAATTCGGAACCTAAAGTTTTCTGTTTCTTCTCTTTTATAATTCGAAACATAAAATTGATAAGGAATTTTTCTTGTTTTTTCTTTATTAATTTATTTATTTTTTTCTTTTGTTTTTATCTCAATAAATTATCAATTTTTGTAGGATAATCAGTTAGGGCCTGACAATCCATCAGATAACTTATGAATAGCACAAAATATTACCTGATAGATTAGAAATGCCTATTAATAAAATGGTGGACCGGAGCAGATTTGAACTGCCGACCTCCCCGTTGCGAACGGGGCGTTCTCCCAACTGAACTACCGGCCCATTAAATAATTCTAATTTCTTAATCCTTTGAAAAAAGGTGATTTAATTATACCTTTATCTGTTATTATTGCTGTTATAAGATTATTTGGTGTAACATCAAATGCTGGATGTCGTGCCTGGATACCATCAGGAACAATTTTCTTACCATAAATTGTTGTTATTTCTTCTGATGCACGTTCTTCTATAACTATATCATCACCTGAACTTGTTTTCAAGTCAACTGTTGTCCAAGGTGCAGCCACATAGAACGGTATTTTATGATATTTAGCAAGGATTGCTAATGAATATGTTCCAATTTTATTTGCAACATCGCCGTTCGCAGCAATTCTATCTGCACCGACAATAACAGCATCTATTTTCTCTGTTTTCATGAAATAGCCAGCCATATTATCACAGATTACACAGCAAGGAACTTTCTGCTGTTTTAATTCCCAGGCTGTTAATCTTGCACCCTGAAAATATGGTCGTGTCTCATCAATATATACCATTTTAATTTTTTTTTGAGTATATGCTTCAGTAATGATACCTACTGCTGTTCCGTAGCCACCGGTAGCAAGTGCACCGGCATTACAATGGGTTAAAACAGAACAATTTTTTTTAAGTAGTTTTGCACCAAATTGAGCAATTTTTTTATTCATCTCAATATCTTCAGAAACAATCTTTTGAGCTTCCTGTTCTAACAACTTCTTAATTGTTTCTACAGAATGCTCTTTTTTTATTACTGACATCATTCTATTTGTTGAATATGTTAGATTTATAGCGGTTGGTCTTGATGAATCAATATCTCGTTTTGCCTGTATCAGATATTTGTATAATTCTTGAAAAGAGGTAAACTTTTTTTCTCTACTAGCAAGAACGATACCGAACGCGGCTGCAATCCCTATTGCAGGCGCACCGCGGATAACCATTTTTTTTATTGCTGAAACAACATCATAATAATTCTTACAAATTACATATTCAATTTTATCAGGTAATTCAATCTGGTTAAGGATATATAATTTATTTTTTGACCAGTATAGAGGTGTTATCATGGGATACTTTCTAATATCTGTCGTAAATGTTCCTCTGGTGCACCGACAATCTCAACAATTTTTTCACGACCTCGTTGACCACGACGCAAAAAAACTCCGGATTGTTTTACTTCAAAAAACTCTGCTAAAAATTTTATTAATTGTTTATTTGCTTTATTCTCAATATTAGGTGCAGAAAGTTTTACTCTTAAAATAGAGCCTAACCTACCTACAATTTCTGTCCGTTTTGCATTTGGTATAACTCTTACTTTAAGTATCATCGTTCTTCACACCTCCATACTTTTTTGGTGTCAAATTAAAATTAATATTTTTTATTATGTCTGTATTATTATCTTTTATTCCAAATTTTATATCCGTAATTTATTTATTTAGTTAATTCTGTAGCGCGATTTTTTGCACGTTCTATTGCTTCATGTAATATAGAGAACAGTCCTTTCTCTTCAAAACATTTTATTGCCTGTTCTGTTGTTCCACCTGGTGATGTAACTTTCTGTCGTAATATATCCGCTGTATCCGAAGACATTTTTAACATCTTTCCTGCACCAAATATTATCTGATTAACAATTGTTCTGGATATTTCTGGATCAAGTCCGAACTCTGTTGCTATTTTTATCATTGATTCAGCGATATAGAACACATATGCAGGACCTGAACCAGAGATTGCTGTAACAGTATCAAATTTATTTTCCTGTTCAAATATTACTATTCCAATTTTATTTAACATTTCTTTCACAATCTTTTCGTGAGATTTTTTAACATATTTACCTGAACATACAACGAATATTCCCTCCCTTATTAATGCTGGTGTATTAGGCATAATACGAATCACAGGAACAGCAGGTAAATATTTATTGATATATTCAACAGTTATTCCAGTTACTATTGATATGACTAATTGTTTTGAATTAATTTTGTTTTCAATTTCGGATAAAAGGGTATCAATTTGTTGCGGTTTTACAGCAATAAAAATTATATCTGATTTTAAAATCGATTTGAGATTATTGGGACTCACTTCTATAGAAAATTTTTTCTTTATATAATCAATTCGCTCCTGTTTTATATCAGTAGCAATAATATTTTTTCTTGGGATTATTTTTGTATCAATTAATCCTGAGATAAGTGCTTCTGCCATATTCCCGGCACCTAAAAAACAAACTTTTTTATCCTTTATTGTTATTTTCGTTTTCATAATTGCTAAGTCCGTTCTCCAAAAATTGCTCTACCTATTCTGACCATATTTGCACCTTCTTCAATAGCGATATGGAAATCATCTGTCATGCCCATTGACAGTATATTAAAATCTGAACTTAAGACCTTAAATTCATCCCGTATTTTATCAAATATTTTTTTCATCTGTTTAAAATAAGGTCTCGTGTTTTCAGGGTTATCAAAATATGGTGCTATTGTCATCAATCCACATAATTTTATATTTTTCAGTTCCAATAAATTACTGACCAATTCTGATATTTTATCGGGATTATAGCCGAACTTTGTTTTTTCTTCGGATATTTTTACTTCAATTAAACAATTCTGTATTTTATTTATTTTCTTTGCCTGTTTATCTATTTCTTGTGCAAGATGTATACTATCAACAGATTGGATTAAGTCGAATAATGAGACCGCTTTTTTTACTTTATTTGTCTGCAAATGGCCAATAAAATGTTTTATTATATTACTGCTGACATTGAGATTACTAAATTTTTTTTCTGCTTCTTGAACACGATTTTCACCTATTTCTGTTATCCCTGAATTTATTGCTTCTATAATTAATTCTACTGGAACTGTTTTTGTAACCGCAACTAATCTTATCTTATCTCTATTCAGTTTAGCACATAGATTATCAATCTGTTCCTTTAGTTTTAGTATATTATCAGTTATCATTTATTAGAAAAAAATAATCATTGATTAACTAACACTATATTATACAAAATAAAAAGAAAAAAATAAAGCCCTGGTATTATATATTTCCAGGGCTTTTTTACGATTAATTTTACTCAATTAATATTCAGGTGGCATAGGTGGCATACCAGCACCTTTTTCTTTCTTTTCTGGTATCTCAGTAACCAACACTTTAGTAGTAAGTAACAGACCGGCTATTGAACAAGCATTTTCAAGAGCGGTTCTTGTAACTTTTGTTGGGTCAACAACACCATCTTTTATCATATCAACATATTCGCATTTTTCGGCATTAAACCCGAAATTAATATCTTTTGACTCACGTATTTTTTCGACAACAACAGAACCTTCAAATCCAGCATTGATTGCGATCTGTCTTACTGGTTCTTCAAGTGCTCTTTTAACAATATTTATTCCTGTTTGTTCATCAAGGTCATCACCTTTCACATTAGCAAGTTTCTCTGCGCATCTTAATAATGCGATACCGCCACCAGGAACAATTCCTTCTTCAACACCAGCGCGAGTAGCATGCATTGCATCTTCAACCTTAAATTTTTTAGCTTTCATAGCAGTTTCAGTTGCACCACCGACATTGATAACAGCAACACCGCCAGCAAGTTTTGCTAATCGTTCCTGTAGTTTCTCTCTATCGTAATCGGACTTTGTTTCCTCAATTTGTTTACGAATCTGAGCAATCCGTTTTTGTATTTCTTTTTTATCGCCACCACCACTTACAATTGTAGTATTTTCTTTATCAACAACAACTCGTTTTGCTTTACCGAGCATATCAATTGTTGTCTTATCAAGTTTCATTCCTGCTTCTTCAGAGATAACCTGACCACCTGTCAATATAGCGATATCCTGTAACATTTCTTTTCTTCTATCTCCGAAGCCTGGTGCTTTTACAGCAGCACATTTAAGTGTTCCTCTTAAGCGGTTCACAACGAGTGTTGCTAATGCTTCTCCTTCAATATCTTCTGCGATCAACAAGAATGATTTTCCTGCTTGTGCAATTTGTTCCAGGAGCGGCAATAATTCATTCATTGTTGATACTTTCTTATCAGTAATTATTATTAAAGGGTCATCAAGAACCGCTTCCATTCTCTCTGCATCAGTTACAAAATATGGGGATGAATAACCTCTATCAAACTGCATTCCTTCAACAATATCAAGAGTTGTTTCAGCAGATTTTCCTTCTTCAACAGTAATGACACCATCTTTACCAACTTTCTCCATAGCATCAGCAATAAGATTACCTATTTCTTTGTCATTTGCTGCTATAGTAGCAATCTGAGCTATTTCTTCTTTTGTTTTAACTGGCTTAGAAATTTTCTTTAGTTCTTCAACAACAATTTTTTCTGCTTTATCCATACCATTTTTTATATGTATAGGATTAGCCCCAGCAGCAATATTACGGAGCCCTTCTGTAATAAATGCCTGTGCAAGTAAACATGCTGTTGTTGTACCATCTCCAGCAATATCATTTGTTTTAGTTGCGACTTCACGGACAAGTTGTGCTCCTATATTTTCATTCGGATCTTCAAGTTCTATTTCTTTTGCTATTGTTACTCCATCATTAGTTATTGTTGGAGACCCGAATTTTTTTTCTAATACAACATAACGACCTCTTGGTCCAAGAGTAATTTTAACTGCATTAGCGAGTTTATCAACACCATCTTTAATTGCTTTTGATGCTACATCATCATAAATAAGTTGTTTAGCCATTATGATTCACCTCCTTTTAAATTTTTTTATTCAATTATACCGAGAATATCGTCCTGGTTCATTATAAGATATTCAACATCATTAATTTTTACCTCGGTACCAGAATATTTACCGAATAATACCTTATCACCGACTTTAACATCCATTGGTAAAAGTTTACCATCTTCTGTCATTTTACCTTTACCAACAGCGATAACTTCTCCCTCCTGTGGTTTTTCTTTTACTGTATCAGGGATAATAATATTTCCCTTTTTTGTTTCTTTACCCTCTAATGGTTTAACAACAACTCTATCACCTAAAGGTCTAAATTTTATGTTGTTGTTCATATAACATACACCTCCTTTCAAATTTATAATTATCTTAATATTTTTAAATAATTTTGATTTCAAAGTTAGCAGTTTTGACAATTAACTGCTAATTAAAATTACATTAGAATTCTTTTTTATAACTTTAAAAAATTTTAATTAATTTTGATAAGAATAAAAGATATTAAATTAGTATAAAATTAAATGTGGAACAAAGTTGTTTATATTAAAGGAATTTATTCTTCTAATCTTATTGTATATTAGTTGCCAGAAATTTTAAAAAGAGCATTCAACCAAAATTAGCAATTTAATCTTTCAATTGCTAATTATAGCAAAATTATTAATTTTTGTCAAGACCTTTAAAAAAATTTTTTTTATTAGTGTTTTTCCGACGAAAATAAAAATATTTTAATCCATATAAAGTTAAATGTGGAACAAAGTTATCTATCTTATTCATTCCAAAAAGATATGTGCTCTTATTTTGTTTCTGGTTTATGAACAGAGTATTCATTATGCCACCAGTTGCAATAACTTTTGTTTTAGAACCCATTTTTTTTAAAAGAGTAACAATAATATTATTTACCATACCTGTATAACCTAACTGGATACCATTGATAATACATTCGTCGGTTGAATGTCCTATTATATCCTGCGGGATATCAGTTATAGCAGTGGAAACAGGGATATAAGGTAATTTTGCGGTAAATTTGTTTAATGTTTTAAGTGACATATCTATACCAGGAATAATTATTCCACCAAGAAATTCTCCATTTTTATCTATACAATCAAATGTTGTTGTTGTCCCGAAATCAATAATTATACTCGGGCCACCAAAAAGTTCATAGCAAGCAATAGCATTAACTATTCTATCAGTTCCGAGTTGTTCAGGATTTTTATAATGTATTTTTATATTAGCATTTTTATGGTTAACCAACACTGGAAATTGTCCTAAAAGGTCCTTTATTATCTTATTGAATTTATTATTTAATTTCGGAACAACACTTGAAATAACAACAGCAGTACAATTTTTTTTATTCAGTCCATTCTTCGTTTCAAAATACTTTATTTCTGTTTCCAACTGATTATCAATATTGTTTTTATATATAAACTGATATACTGATTTAAGGTAACAGTTGTCAAATATCCCGAATTTAATAGCGGTATTTCCTATATCAATAACAAACAAATACATAAGATTATTCTTCTGTGATCAGTATTAAACTGTTGTTCCCATCAATGGTAATACTTCATTAAGAAAAGTGTCAACGACTACAGGATTAAACCTTTTACCAGAATTCATTTTAACGAGTTCTTGTATTTTTGATTCGTCCATCCCGGATATACGTAAATTATCAACATATTCTGCTAAATGCAGTATATTTGCAGATATTGAGATTTGGTCACCTTTTAATCCATCAGGATATCCTGTGCCATCATAATTTTCATGATGGGATCTTATAATAGGAGCGGAACCACTTAATAGATTTATTTTACGGACAGTTTCCCATCCTATAATAGTATGGAATTTCTCAGTATCCTGTTGTTGAACAGAAACCACTCCTTGTCCGATGGATACACTTTTGGTTGACATTATATAACCGATATCATGTAGTAATGCAGCATAATGTAGATTCTTGTATTCTGTTCCTGTAATATTTAATGACCGTGAAATAGCTGTTGTTATCTGTGCGACGCGCCAGGTATGTCCGATTAGTTTCGGGTCATAAGATTCTATTGCCTGAACCAATATTTCTATCATATACATAAAAAAATTCTTCTGATCTTCTACCATACGTGCATTGGATATACTCACACTTGCAAAACTTGATAAACTCTGTAATATTTTCTCATCTGCTTCTGTAAACTCTTTGGCATCTTTTTTGTTCAATACTTCTGCTACACCTATAAGTTCATCTCCGAGCATCATCGGAACACCTAAAATTGACCTTGTCTGGAATCCTGATGATTTATCAAACGAACCTGAAAATCTTGGGTCTTTACTAACATCATTTACAATAAGTGATTTTTTATTTTGTGCAATCCATCCAGCTATTCCTTCACCAATTTTTATTTTCATTTTTTTTACAACTATCCCTTTCTCACCTGTTGCAACCTTAAAATAAAGGTTCTGTCCTGTCTCATCAATTAACATTATTGAACTTGCTTCTGCATCAGTTAATTGTTCTGCTGCGCTACCAATACGTTTTAATAATGTATCTAAATCAAGTGTTGCTGATAAAGTCGATGCAATATCAAATAACTGTGATAATATTTCATTCTCATTTTTGTCCATAATTTTCCTCCTTGAGGGCTTTATCTCTTGATGGTTCTATCATTACTACGAGTTCGCCTTTTATATTATTCTGTGAGATCATCTGATAAATTTCATCTAATTTACCACGAATATATTCCTCAAATTTTTTTGTTATTTCACGTGCTATTACGCACTGTGAATTATTACCAAAAATATTTCTACATAATTCGACTGTCTTTTTTATACGGTATGGTGACTCATAGAAGATTATTGTCTTACCTAATTTCATTGATTCTGAAATTATTTTTTTTATTTTATTTTCTTTTCGTGGTAAAAAACCCAAAAAAACGAATCCATTAGTTGCTAATCCAGAACATACCAGTGCTGACACGAAAGCAGATGGACCGGGTATTGATTCAACTGTATAACCTGATTCAATTGCTTTTTTTATAAGTACAGCACCAGGATCAGATATACCTGGTGTGCCACTATCAGACACGAGTGCAATATTTTTACCTTCTTGTAATATATTAAAAATAGTTTTTATTCTTTTTATTTCGTTATACGAATAATAACTAAGTAATGGTTTTTTTATATTATAATGGTTCAATAAAATTTGTGTTCTTCTTGTATCCTCGCATACGATAATATCAACCTCTTTCAGTATCCGTAATGCGCGCAATGTTATATCTTCAAGGTTACCTATTGGTGTAGATACAATATAAAGTTTGCCATAATTTGACATTTCAGCATATTATACTAAAAACATTTCTCTAATTCAACTTTCATATTTGAAAATTAGTTAATAAATATGTAAACTTATAGATATGGAAAAGATACCTGTTACTGTTGACAAATCACATCTTATAACAATAGGAGAACGACTATATACTGAAAATGTTGAATTACTGCGTGAGTTAGTAAACAATGCATATGATGCTGATGCAGAAGAAGTAAAAATAACCATTTCGGAGAATGAAGTAATAGTTGAAGATAACGGTTCAGGAATGGATTTTGAAGGATTAAAACAGTATTTCAATATAGGGTCACAGTTCAAAAGAGAAAATCCGAAAAGTCCCAAATTTCATAGAATAAGGATAGGTGAATTTGGAATAGGTAAATTTTCTGTATTATCTAATTGTGACCAGTTTGAAATATTCACTAAGAAAGGTAATTTTGCTGGTCATGTCAAGTTTAACAAAAGTGACTGGGAAAAAGAACAAGAAAGTTGGTATTTACCATTTCAGAAAGAAAATGTAAATGAAGATATGTCTGATGGAACAAAAGTTATTCTGCGTGGATTAAAAAAACAGTTTGATTTAGAAGCAGTTGAAAGACGATTAATTGAAACATTGCCATTGAAATCACCTAATTTTACTGTATATCTTAATGGCAAAAAACTTGCTCCACGTCTATTAACTGGCAGAAGAATACCTGTTTTAGAAGGAACAGAATATGGTATAATTCACGGAGAAATAGTTATTTTACCTGCATGTAAAATAACCTATGATGAAGCGGGTATTCTTGTCAGAGTTAAACAGGTCTCTGTTTGCAGATTATCTTTTGATCTTGAACCATCATTATTATCAAGAATAACAGGTGAAGTTAATGCTGATTTTTTACCGCTTACTACTGACAGGAACAATTTCATACATGACAGTAAAGAATACGAAGTATTCTGTAAAACTATGCGAAAATATATTAATCAGGCAAAAGAAGAAGTAAATAGATATTCTGATGAAAAAGAAAACAATCGTATAAAACGCGCTCTAAAAGAAGTCACAGAGAAAATAGAACAGGCATTACTTAAAAACAGAGATTGGTGTCCTCCCGGACTTATTCCTGTTGGCGAGTCACAGGGAGACGATATTGCATCAATTAAATCAGATAATCGGGCAAACAAATCGTCTGAAAATAAAAAAACTGGAACTAAACCCAAAAAACAGAAATCAATACATCCTCATCTGACAAAATTGACATCAAGTGCCCTTATAAGGAAAATGAAGATTGGCAAAATGAATCTTGGGTTTATAATAGACCATTTTGGTCCAGACGGTCAGGAGTCATTTATTGAAGGAGAAATAATATATATAAACCGTGACCATCCGCTATATATACGAGAATCACGGAACCGTGAATCTCATATAATGAATATTACACGTCTGATATGTAAAGAAATCTCGTTAATGAGTAACCCTAAAAACCCAAGACATGCTTTTGAACGACAATCAAAATTACTCAAGGATGCATTTATCACTGAAATTATCAATTCTGAAAAAAAATTGACATCCCAAAAATAATTTTGTATAGATTATTTCTATGTTCTGGATAAATTTAGTTAAAGGATTTATACAGATATTACATTCAAATATTACTCCCGGTGAAATCGCATTTGGTGTATCTATTGGACTAATAGTTGGTTTGACACCATTATCATTAATTTTAAAACTATTGTTTTACATATTTTTACTCATATTCAATATTAACAGAGCCGCAACATTCTTATCAATAATTATATTCAGTATAATAGGACATTTTATTGACCCGTTATCAGATAAATTAGGATATTTATTACTTGTAAAATTAGAGTTTCTTACTCCGTTCTGGACAACTTTGTATAATACTCCATTAATCCCGTATACAAGATTCAATAATACGCTTGTATTAGGTAGTTTCGTTGTATCAATTATATTTTTTATCCCAGTTTATATTTCAACAAAGAAACTTGTTATATTATACAGGACAAATATTGCGAAAAAAGTTGAGAATACGAAAATAATGAAATTGTTCAAATTATCTGCTATTTACAGTATCTATGATAGATACAGGCCTAAATAATAAAATATGAAAATAATACGCTGGAAAAATTTTATACTGATTACAAGTTTTACATTGTTAGTTCTTATATTCAGTATATTTTTTCTTGACAATCTTTTAAAAAATACTATTATTTCTCTAGGTCAGTCAATATTTGGTGCGAAAGTTGAAATTGAGGCATTAAAAACAAAATTCAGTGATTCATCAATAACAATTACTGGATTACAGATTGCTGATAAAACGGATGTCTGGAAAAATCTTGTTCAAATTGATAAAATTGAGTTCAATATGCAAACATTACCACTTCTATCAAAGAAACTTATTATTGATAAATTTAATATTGAGAACATAAGATGGTCAACGAGAAGAAAAAATTCTGGTGCATTACCTCCCAAAAAAATTAAAAAGAAAGAAACTAAATCTGCAACAGATAAACTTTTCAATTCATTCAAAACAAAAATTGGTCAGGAACTACAGGACTTGCCTGTTGTAGAAAAAGCAAAAGATATTGGACAGGAAATAAAATCAATTGACACAAAAAATATTGTTGCTGCCGCGAATTTTGAATCAATAAAGACAATTGATTTATTGTCCAAAGATTCTGAGCAAAAATACAACAATTTCAAAACCACTTTTGATTCTTTAAATCTTGACCAGAGTATACATAATATTCAAAAAACAATAGATGATGTAAAAAACATACAGATAACCAAACCAGAAGATCTCAAACTGGCACAGGATAAATTAACAGAATTGAACAGATGTAAAGAGCAACTTGAATTAAATATAGTAAAAGTGTCAATAATTCAGAAAGAAATAAATACAGAACTATCTGAGAAAAGTAAGCAAATATCACAGATTGATGACCTGATAAAGAAAGATTATGAAAATATTATATCACAAATAAAAATACCTGGTATCAGTAAAGGTAATTTTGCACGTGCTATATTTGGTCCTGTATGGCTAAACAGAGTTGATAAAGTTCTTAATTACTTACAATTAGCAAGAAAATATATGCCTGCACGTAAAAAAACATCTAATAAATCTGCTTTCCCTCGTCTAAAAGGAACAGATGTAGTATTCCATAAACATGAAGTATTACCTGGATTACTTATTAAATCAATTTTTATTAGTGGAACAACGGGTGGTGAAGGTAAAACTGAGCAAAGTCCATTATCATTAGCAGGAGCAATAACAGATATTTCTTCAGACCAACATTTTACTGGTAGACCAACAAAACTGAACATAACAGGTAAAAAATCAAAAAAATCATATATACTTGATGCTGTATTTGACCATACATCAGACACACCTGTTGATTCTATTACACTTACATTAAATAATTTTGGGATAGGAGAATTTGCTATTATCAGAAACGAATATATTCCTGAAATAACAGAAGGTACACTTAATATGGAAACAAGATTTATATTAAGAGGTGATGAACTTGATTGTTCAATGATAATGAATTTAAACGCAATCAAATTTAATTCCACTAATAAAACTGATGAATTAGGTAAAATTCTTAATGAAGTATTTAAAACTATTAATAATATCAATGTAAAAGCGAAGATGTATGGTAAATTTGATAATCTCAAGACAGAACTCGATTCCAATCTTGATGATATGATTACACAGAGAATACAATCAATTTATAACAAAAAAATTAATGAACTAAAACTGCAGATAAAAGAAGAAGTTAATAAAAAAACAGACGAAGCAAAAGATAAGTTACTTAAAGAATTTACTAATAGAAAAGATGAATTAACAAAATTATGTTCTGATAAAATTTCTGTTCTGCAAGAACAGAGAAATAATATTGATAAAAAAATAGAAGAAATAAAAAGGGAAATTGATAAAATACAGCAACAAGGAAAAAGTAAATTAGAAGAAATTAAGAAAAGTACTGAAGAAGAAATAAAACAAAAAGTTGCCCCAAGTTTAGAAAAATTATTTAAGAAATAAAAAATCTATATCTTATTATTGACAAATATTTAAAAATAATATAAAATATTATTTAATTGAATAAAAAAAGAAAACTATTTTATTCAAAGGAGGTGATGTTGTTTAGTAACAAATTATTTAAAA
>Ga0078972_1003943_pt1 | contig 35037 bp, 35 predicted proteins | sample YelNatPaOPGAMG01_FD_67568 | JGI IMG/M metagenome (GOLD analysis project Ga0078972, IMG submission 67568) | Hot spring thermophilic microbial communities from Obsidian Pool, Yellowstone National Park, USA - OP-RAMG-01 (SPADES assembly) (version 2) | ecosystem: Environmental > Aquatic > Thermal...
TTTGATAAAACCTATTAAAAAGGCACCGGCTAAAATAAAAAACAGGATAAATTTTTTTCTGTCTAGAAATAAAAAGGCCAAAAGGATGATAAAGGTCAAAATACCCAAGAGCAGGCCAAGGCCTAAAAATAAAAAAGAGCCGATAACTAGGCCCAGAATTAAACTAATTAATAAATAACGAAAATAAATGGCTTTGGGCAGCATCTTTGTTTTCTGCCACCCCCTACTTTCTCAAATATCTTAATGGCTCTTTTTAAAAAAATCAAGAAAAATTGGCTGCGGGGCTTGGATTCGAACCAAGATACCGAGGTTCAGAGCCTCGTGTCCTACCATTAGACGACCCCGCATTAAACTTTCTCTTTAAAAATCGATTCTACCACTGCTAATTCAAGCGGCAGGGTTAAAACAGGTGAATATTTTAAAGAATTCTGGCTATTTAAAAAGATGTCGAGCCAACGCTTAATATCTAAAAGCTCCAATCGGTTGGCCTGCTCCTTAATGATTTTGATTTCATCAAGGGTAATCTCCTTTTCCAGTAAATCGGATAGGTCGCTAGAAACTTTGATAATCAGAAGATAGCGCAAATAATTTAAAATCTCGCGGTTAAAAGCCAAAAGGTCTGCGCCATTATCATAAAGCTCGCTAATAAACTTTATCGCCTGACTCGCCTCTTTTTTAATCAAAAGCTCGATGAAACTGCGGATTTTATCAAAATTAACAGTGCCAACCAAATCTTCTACATCAGACAAATCAATTTTCCCTTCGTGCAAAATAGCCAATTGGCCCAAAAGCGATTCGGCGTCGCGCAAACCGCCAGCCGAGGAAGCGGCAATTAATTTTAAAGCCTCGGGCGACACTTTCAAATTTTCTTCTTTGGCAATATAGCTTAATCTTTTAACAATGTCATCAATATTTAAACGCTTAAAATCGTATCGTTGTGCCCGCGATAAAATCGTTAAAGGCAATTTATCCGGCTCGGTAGTGGCAAGGATAAAAATAATATAGGGCGGCGGTTCCTCTAAGGTTTTCAGCAAGGCATTAAAGGCTTCCTTGGTTAACTGATGCGCTTCGTCAATAATAAAAACCTTATATTTTAAATGCACGGGAGGAAATTTAATATTTTCTTTCCAATCCCTAATTTCGTCAATGCCCCGATTGGAGGCAGCGTCAATTTCAATCAAATCAAGAGCGCGATTTTCATTGATGGCCTGGCAAGCGGCGCACTGGTTGCAGGGTTCATAATCGCCTTTTTTCCTTTTTTCGCAATTAATGGCTTTGGCTAATAGCCGGGCAAAAGTAGTTTTGCCTGTACCGCGAGGACCAGCGAAGATATAAGCATGGCTTAACCGTTCCTGACTAATGGCCTGTGTTAAAATTTTGACAGTTAATTTCTGGTTAATAACCTCGCTAAAATTTTTGGGCCGATATTTACGATAAAAAACCAATTGGCTCATAATAGCAAGGATATTATAGCAAAAACTTAAGGAGGATGAAAGGGGTTAGAGCCGGGTTTGCTTTGGTGTCTTTTTAAGGTATAATAAGAGAAAGGTCTAAAAAATAAACTCATTATTAATAAAATGCTGGAGAAAAAATTTGAGCAAGATATCTTTAAACAAAAGGAGGTCGAGCCTGAAGTCCCAAAAAACCCTTTAAAACATTATCATCTCTCTATCCCCTTGACCCGAAACAATGAAAAATATTGGGAAAAATTTGATGTTTGGGCCAAATCTGAGGAAGAACTTTGGGAATTAGCCATCGACCAATTATCAAAAATCTATAATGATAAAAATGTTGATGTCTCTTTTAATAACGCTTTGATTCAGGTTTTAGATAATAACGCGCCGCCAGAAAAGCCAATGATTAAAAGGTTAAAGCCAGTCGAACGAGGTCTTGAAACATCAGAAAAAGGAGAGGGACTTTACTCTATCCGCGTTGATTTCCGAGTTTTAGGCGAAGAAGAACAAAAATCTCTTACTTTTGATGTTTATGGAAAAAATAAAGCCGAGGCCCAAAAAAGAGCTTTAGAAGAACTTTACCGACGCTACCCTCCAGAGCAAATAGCAATTAAAACCGTCCATACCTTTATCACCCTCAATAAACAAGGAAAAATCAATGAATTTGCGGAAAGACCAACGCGCATTATGACACCCGAAGACTTTGAAAAAGAAAAAAACAAAATAACCAAAAAAATATTCCAAAAAGAAGAAGCTATTAAAAGAGCCATGGAAAGAAAAAAGGAGGAAGCCCGAAACCAAAAAAATCTGCCTTTGGGGTCAAAGACCAAGAAAAGAAATCCAACTGAGTAACGGCTATTTGAGACGAGCCGAATTTAAAAGATAGCTTAATTCTGAAAGATTATCCAACCAATCTTTCTCTAAGGAAGCAGCCATAATAACATAAGCCGGCCTTTTATTGTCTTTAATCGTATCAAAAATAACTTTATAGTAAGCGCGATAGCTAAGGTTATCTTTGCTGAAGGTTAAATCATCTAAAAGAACCGAACCGCTAAGCGTCGGTTTTTCAAATTTAATCTCAAAACCATTGGCTTTAAGGGCTTCGTTAAATTTTTCGGAAAACTGGCTTAAACTTAATTCACTGGGCAAGAGATAGCTATTAATACTGATATTAATTTTGGCTGACGCATCGGCTAATCTTAAAAGCGATTTAGGGCTATAATCATTTAAAGGATTCAAAATTTTAAGCCAAACGCCTTGGGGCTCATTTTGCCAAGCCAAAGGATAACTTAAGCTTAAACGATTGGCTAAAATTACATCTAAACGGGCTAATTGAGGTGTCTCTTCTTTAGTGGTGGTAGCAGTAGAAGTTTGGGAAGGAGTGGTGGTAGCGTTTTGAGGGGTGGCGGTTGGGTTTGTTTTTCTACTGGTATAAAACAAAGTTAAATAAGAACCGCCGAGCAAGCTTACCAAGCCAGCGGCTAAAAGAATAATTAAAATCCATTGGCTTAAACGTTTTTGCCTCTCGCTTTTGGTTAGTTTTTTTATTTCTTTATTCATATATTTCGTATTGTGATTTGATTTCGTTTTCTACTTCTTCGATTGGCCGGCCATAAGTCACAGAAGAAAATTCTTTTAATTTAGGCACGAGCGAGCGGTCTGCGGGTTCGCCTTTAAAGGTGTAAAGGTCGAAGGCGCGGGAAATTTGACCTTTGATTGTCATTTTAAGATAAGCGCGGAAATTATCAAGGTTAATTAAATCATAATTGTTAAAAACAGGCGCGAAATACTTAGCCAAAATCTCGGCATCCTGCTCGCTAATTCTAAAAGACAAAATGGTGCCTACATTGCCAAAAATCGATTTAACCACTTCTTCCTTTAATTGGCCTAAAAATTGATTGGCCACTGTCAAATTGAGGCGATATTTTCGGGCTTCGGCAAAAATAGTGCTGATGGTATTGGTAGTGATATTTTGAAACTCATCAATATAAACATAAAAGTCGCGCCGCTCCTCTTCTAAAACATCAACACGGCTAAAAGCAGCCATCATTAATTTGCCCATTATGATCATGCCCAAAAGATAACTGTTCATTTCGCCCAAAAGGCCTTTTGATAAATTAACAATTAAAACCTTGCTCTCATCTAAAATTTTTCTAAAATCTAAAGAACTATGGGCCTGGCTAATAATAGGTCGAACTAAATCATTGGCCAAGAAGGGATTAAGTTTTGAATTGATATACGGAGCCACATTAGCCAAAGCCAGCTCTCCGCCGGCTTTTTCTGCTTCTTTTTCCCAAAATTCTTTTACCATCGGATTCGGACTCCGATCCAAAAGCATTCGGCGATAATCCGCATTGACATAAACCCGGCTTAAATCATTTAAGGTGTGGGTATAATCATCATCCTCTAAAAGCAAAAGCAGGCCGTAACGAAAATATTGCTCAAAAACCGGCCCACCCACCATTCTTAAATCGTACAATTTATCAAAAATCTCCAATAATTCGTTCGCCACGAATGATTTCTGAAAAGGATACTTTTTATTCCATTCCAGCATATTAAGGCCAATGGCCCTCTTCGTGTCAGCAGGATTAAAATAAATAACATCTTCAAAACGCGAAGCCGGAATATAACCCAAAAGCTCTTCTGCCACATCGCCATGAGGATCGATAAAGCAAAGGCCTTTACCATCTTTAATATCCTGAATAGCCATATTTTTAAGCAAGGTTGTTTTACCGGTGCCTGTTTGACCAATCATATAGAAATGGCGCCGCCGGTCTTCGTCGTAAATGCGGACCAATTTTCGCTCGCCTCGAAAGATGTTTTCGCCCAAAATAACGCCTTCGGTTGGCAAATTAACCGGAGCAGGCGCAGAACGGCTTCGAAGCCAGCGAATCTTCGGCGTTTCAATTAAAGGATGGGGCGGATGATAAAAACTCGTAATCTCTGCGGTATTTAAAATCATCGCCTCGCGAGGCCTGAAAATGCGATAACAAAAATCAAAAATCAGCCGATTAATTTCGCGGCTAGATTTTGCCTCTTTTACCTTTAAACTATTTTGGTTAGGCGCTTCCAATTGCTTAAAAGGAGAAATGAGATGGGAAAGGACTTCTTTGGCTCGTTCTTTATCATTTGAAGCCGCTATTACCCGGACATTAACATAAAAAAGCGGCCGGGATATTTTCTCGCTTAAATTTCTAATGAGGTTTTCATCAACAGGCTTGGGCGCAACTTCTTCTGCTTTCTGTTTTGACTGGTCTTGGGTTTTAAAAGCTTCTTTTAGCAGTTTGGGTTGAAAAATTTTGTTTTCGCTTAAGGCTTCTTTCCATTTCTTGCCAGTCCTTAAGGCCTGTAAAATGTTTTCAATTTGTTTCTTTTTCTCTTTCTCCGCTGGCTTTAAAATAATCTGAATGGCCCCGCCCTCATCTTCGCGATTGAGCTGGCTCAAACTATTGGTAATGCCATTTAAAGGGTCGTGGTCAAAAGAAGAATAAAGCCGCAAAGGCAAAGCAAAATGATCGGCTAAAAAGAAACGGGCGCCGGCGATAAAACTTTTGGGTTTGAAAATGGTGTAATCATCGCAAATTTCAAACCGGGCTGAAGGATAATAGGCCGAAAGGTTTTTTTCCAGTAAATCCAAATGGCGGCGCGGCGCAGCCAAGTAGAAAAAGATTTCCTCGCTCTCAGTGGGCGTGGCTATTTCTAAAATAACCGGTTCTTTAAAATTGGCGAGCGAAGCCAAAAATTGCTCAAAACCGCTGATTAATTCAGTAAATTTTTTCAGCTCTTGTTTCTCACCCACATTCTCCCGCGGCACAGAAATTAAACAGAGTTTATAAGACAAAGATTGCCAGATAAGAAAACGCCGGGAATAACGCCATAAAATAAAAGCAGCCACTAAAATAAATAAAACAGAAATAATTGCCAATAAATTAATAAAAGACATATTTATTTTGATATCTTTATTTTGCCCTCTTTCACGAGCGCCTCATAAAAACGGTCGGTTAAAACATCGTGCAAGCGGTCAATTAAGTAGGCTTGGGAAGTTTTGCGCGCTAAATCAACGGCTTTTACCACGCCGCTCTCAAAAGCAACAGCCACTAATTCTTCCACCTTTTTCTCTGCTGCTTTTAGCTCATCAGTTTCAGATGTTACTTTAATGGCTGAAGTCGGAGGGGCGATATCTTTAGGACTCACAGGCGGCAGATTCTTTAAGCCTTTTTCTATTTCTTCTTCAATGATCGAACGAATCTCTTCGCGACCGAAAGATTCTCCCTGGCGCTCTAAAATTTTCTGGCGTTCCAGAATCTTTTCCTTTAATTCTTCAAAATGGGGAGAAGGCGTATGGTCCATTTTTATTATTATATCACCTTTCAATAATTATTGATAGATGACCCGACCCGGATAACGCAAATCAATGTATTTTAATGATTTAAAATCAGGGATCTTTTTTTGATTGATAAGCTCGGTAATAATTTTAGCCATCGCCGGCGCCTGAAAATTTTTATCTAAAATTAACTGCCAGCCGGGAGCGGTTAAAAAATAAAGGCTCTGGCTCGCCGGATTTTTAATCACAATTTCTTTTACCCCAATCCCCTTTTCTTTTAAAAAGGAGGCCATTTCTAAAATTTGGGCCAAAACAGATGCGCTCATTACTTTTTGTTTTAAAACCAAAGATTGATTGCTTAAATCGTTAAAAATAAGCAAGGACTCATCTCCATTATTAAACGGTTGATAAATAATACCTTCCTTGTCTAAGAGATAACATGTCTTTAATTGACACCACAAAGCTACTGGTTGCCGCTTTGAAAGATTAATGTTTAATTGCCAACCTGCATTTCTCTGCCAATTGATAGAGCTTTTCACTTCGCTAAGGTCGGGATAAAGGGTCAATAAAAAATTAGTTAATCGGGGGCGGCTAAAAAAGACAAGATTTTTAATATTTAATTTTTGATTTAAAGCCGGCTCTTTTAAAAGATAAAGACGCAGCCAAAGAGGAAAAAAAGATAAACTGCGCTCTTTTAAAAATTGATTAACGCTTTGCTCCAGAGGCAAAAGTTTATCGCTTTCTTCGCCGGTAATTTTTATCTGAGAAATAGAAAAAACGGGAGAGAAAAACAAAAGCCAAAAGCTAAAAGAAAAAAATACCAAGACAAAAAAAACAATCAAAAAAATTTTAAGTTTTCGCTGTCGGCGAGAATGCTGGATAGCCCATCGCCGATTAACAGGCTGAATTTGGCGCCTCATAAAATTTAACCTTCCTTATTATAACAAAAGGAGGTTTGCTTAAAAAGGCCGCAAAGATTTTAAATTATTTGATGATTCTTAAACCGTGGGTATAAGGCCAGAGCACCTTAGGAATCCTAATAAAGCCTTCTTTGGTTTGATAATTTTCTATTAAAGCAATAATGGCTCGGCCAATAGCTAAGGCGGTGCCATTTAAGGTATGAACAAACGAGAGTTGGCTATTGTTTTGTCGGTAGCGGATATTTAATCTCCTGGCCTGAAAATCCGTGCAATTGGAATTAGAGTGGGTCTCCCGATAGCGATCTTCAGAAGGCAGATAGGCCTCAACATCGTAGCTCGAAGCCGAAGGCCGGGACAAATCCGCGGTACAAATCCTTAAAACACGATAAGGTAGACCCAGGCCTTGCATAATTTCTTCTTCTAATTGCAAAAGTAACTGCTGTTCCTTGGCCGAATCTTCGGGCCGGCTAAAAATAAACATTTCTAATTTATCAAATTGATGGACGCGCAAGATGCCTTTGGTATCCTTGCCATAAGAGCCTGCTTCCCTTCGAAAACAAGTGGAAAAACCTAAATAGCGTTTCGGCAATTCTTTTTCTTCAAAAATTTCATCGGCATGCATAGCGCCCAAAATATGTTCAGCCGTACCGATTAAATACAAATTATCTTTTTCCAAACGATAGGCCTCCTCATCACTTTTATCAATATAGCCCAACCCTCTAAAAAGTTCGGGCCTAATCATCACAGGTGGCACAACCGGCACAAATCCTTTTTTTAATACGCGGTCAAAAACGAATTGGACTAAAGCAAATTCCAAAATAGCCGCTCCGCCCTTTAAAAATCCAAAACGCGAGCCGGAAGTTTTGGAAGCCCTTTTGGTATCAATAATGTCAAGCGCTTCGGCTAAACTGAGATAATCCTTGGCCGGAAAATTAAATTTTGGCTTTTGACCCCATGTTTTAACCACCACATTATCTTTATCGCTTTGGCCCAAAGGAACATCGGGCAAAGGCAAATTGGGAAGTAAAACAATTAAGCCCCTTAATTCGTTTTCTATTTTTTCACATTCCTCTTCTTTTTCCTCCAATACTTTTTTGGCTTCCTTTAAAACCTCAATCGCTTTTTCTTTTTCTTTACCTTGCAGATTGGTAATTTTATCTTCGGCAATATTCTTTTTGGCTCTCAAGGCCTCAATCTGACCGATCAGCTGGCGGCGGATATTATCTTTTTCTAAAATTTTGTCAACCAAGGAAGGATCTTCCCCTCTTTTGGTTAATCCATCTTTTACTTCTTCAGGTTTTTCTCTTATAAATTTTAAGTCCAACATTTTTATAATTTATTTTTTATTTTTAGGCCGTAATAAAGGAAAGAAAAGCGTTTCTTTCAAAGCCGGCGCGTTGGTTAAAATGGCTACCAGCCGGTCCAGACCAATGCCCAAACCAGCAGCTGGCGGCAGGCCATATTCTAAGGCCTCAATAAAATCCCAATCCAAAGGATGGGCTTCTACATTGCCCATTTTTTTAAGCGCTAACTGCTCTTTAAACCGCTTTTTCTGCTCCAAAGGATCATTTAACTCAGAAAAACCGTTCATCAGTTCCCAGCCAGCCATAATAAAATAAAAACGCAAGGTTTTTTGGGGCGCCAAAGGATTTTGCTTGGCCAAGGGCGATAAAGCGGTTGGCTGGTCAATAATAAAAACCGGCTCCACTAATTGGGCTCTTAATTTTTTAAAAATGGCATCAGCCCATTTAAATTTGTCATTAAGGTCCTCTTCTTCTAAAACGCCTAATTCTTTTGCTTTCTTTTTAAAATCGCTAAGCGATGATTTTTCCAAATCCAAACCGGTTTTTTCCTTTAGAAAATCATCGAAAGGAATTCGAGCAAAAGGCGGCTTAAGCGTAATAGTTTTTTGGCCATAACTAAAACGATGATTTTTCAATCCGATTTCCTCTTTTAAGGCCTGACCAAGATAAACCATCAGCTTTTCGATGAGATGATAAAGATAATCGCGCGACTCATAAGCGGCATAAAGTTCCAACATGGTAAATTCAGGATTGTGTTCGCGATCTAAACCTTCATTGCGGAAATTTTTTCCGATTTCAAAAATTTTTTCATAACCACCAACCAGCAATCTTTTTAAATAAAGCTCCGGCGCGATGCGCAAATACAAATCAATATCCAAGGCATTGAGATGCGTTTTAAAAGGTCGAGCGGTGGCGCCGCCATAAAGCGTCTGTAAAATGGGCGTTTCCACTTCCTGATAACCGGCTTTAACTAAAAATTCGCGAATGAGTCGGAAAATTTTGATTCTTAAATCAAAACGCTTTTTAACCTCCGGATTCATCAATAAATCGAGATAGCGTTTGCGAAATCGCTCCTCTTCATCGGCTAAGCCATACCATTTCTGGGGTAGGGGTCGGAGTGTTTTGGCCAGCATTTTAAAATCATCAACCAAGAGCGTAATTTCTTTGGCTTGAGTTTTAAAAAGCGTTCCTTTCACCTGGATAAAATCGCCGATATCAAAACATTCCTTAAAAAGGATAAATTGATTGTTCTTCAGCTGGTCTTTCTTAAATAAAAGCTGGATTTTTCCGCTCTCGTCAATTAAATCAGCAAAAATGAGGCTGCCATGCTCCCGCCAACCGAAAAGACGGCCGGTTAAATAAATATTTTTTCTGGAGCGGCTTAAAGCATTAAACTTTTCTCTGGCTACCTTGATGGGAAAACTGCGCTGGCTATGTTCCGGATAAGGGTCAATCTTAAAAGACCTAAGTTTCTTTAGTTTCTTTTCGCGCTCTTTAATGATTTCTTCTAAGGCCATTTTAAAACACTAATTTAATTTCAGGCGATATCTTCTATTTTATATTTTATCTCTCCTTTTGGTGTTTTGACAACTACCACTGCTCCTTTCTTTTGACCTAAAAAGGCCTGGCCTAAAGGTGACTCATTAGAAATTTTTCCTTCTTCTGGCTTGGCTTCCCGAGAACCAACGATGGTAAAAATCTTTTTCTGCTTTAAAGGGCCGACCATTTTTACAGTGATGGTTGAACCCAAAGAAACCACGCCATTGCCGCTATTCTTTTTAATAATCACGGCGTTTTTAACCATCTCTTCTAGCTCTTCAATTTTTGATTCTAAAAGCAGCTGCTCTTGTTTGGTTTCTTGATACTGGGCGTTTTCCGACAAATCGCCTAATTCCTTGCTTTCATAGAGCTTTTCCGCTATTTCTCGCCTTTTAACGGTTTTTAATTCTTCCAGCTCTTTTTTGAGGTTAGAAAAAGCCTCAGGGGTAAAATAATATTTCATAGTTTTAGGATATTAAAAACAGCATTTTAGCATCTATTTAAAATTTGTCAAAGCGATGAATGATTTAAACGGTTTTCAATATACCATTTAAAAACATCATAGACAACCGGTATGGCTACCACCGAACCCTCTTTCGGCTCTTCCAAAAGCACTAAAACCAATAACTGAGGATTATCCGCCGGCAAGTAACTAACAAAAAAGGCATTAATTTTTTTACCGCCAAAAATTTGGGGCGTACCGGTTTTACCTGCAGCCGGCAAAGGTAAATCTAAAAGCATTTTAGCCGAGCCCTCAGTCACCACTTTGCGCATCCCCAATCGGACAATGGCCAAATTATCAGGCGAAACATTTAATTTAATCAAGGCTTCCGGATTATTTTCTTTTAAAATCCGATTTTGGCTATCCGTCACCATTTTTACAAGGTAAGGTTTAAAAATTTGACCAGAAATTAAACCTTCAAAATAGGTGGCGATTTCTAAAGGCGTAAGCGCCAAATCGCCTTGACCAATGCTTACATTATAGGTATCACCAATTCGCCACACAGGATCGTTTTTTCGATTTTGGCTAATCCATTGAGGGTCAGGCAAAATCCCTGATTTTTCTCCGGGCAGGTCAAGGCCGCGCGTTTGGTCCAAACCAAATAATTGCCAATACTTTTTAAGCAAATCAATACCCAAACCTTTTTGGTCTTTATAACCGCCGCCGATTTTATAAAAATAAACATTACAGGACTGGGCGATGGCTTCCGTTAAATTAACCATGCCATGCACTTTCCAGTCGCGAAAAATAGAAGGCGCTTCGGGATGATAGGGATTTTCTACCACCAATTGACCGTTCTCATCACTTAATTTTTTATCAGGGGAGATGATTTTTTCTTCCAAAGCCGCCAAGGCTACCAAGGGTTTAATAGTAGAACCCGGCGCGTAGAGGCCGGAGACAATGCGATTAAAAAATGGCTGATTTTTATCGTTTAAAATTTGTTCTACTTCTTTTTTGGGCCTACCAGCCACCAAAATGTTATTGTCATAACTTGGTAAAGAAACAAGGGCTAAAACTTCACCTGTTTGGGGATTTAAGGCCAAACCAGCAGCTTTGCTGATGCCCAAATCGCTTATGGCTTGATTTAAGCGCTCGTAAAAATATTTTTGAAAATCAGCATCCAAAGTAAGATGAAGGTCAGAGCCGGGCTGCGGCTCTTTAATTCCTAAATCATGAATGATTTCGTTTTTGGCATTTACCTCTTTTAAATGCTCACCATTTTTACCGCGAAGATAATCTTCATAATAAAGTTCCAGGCCGGCTTTGCCGATAACATCAAAAGGATAATAATTTTCTTTTGTTTTTAATTCTTCTTTAGAAATTTTTCCGGTATAGCCCAAAACCGTGCTAAAAGCCGGACCCTCGGGATAAAAACGGCTGATATCATTCGTCACCGTAAATCCGTTTTTTTCCTTTATTTCTGTCTCGAATCTTCTTACTTCGTCCAACGAAAGATTGCTTTTAATTAAAATCGGGTCAATGCTTCTGGTTTTTAATTTGCTTTCTATTTCAGCCCAAACCGATTCTTTGTCTATCTCGGTGATGGCGTTAATTTGATCTAAGGTGGCTTTAATTTTTTCTTGGTCTTCAGTCATATCAGCCGGCACAGCCATTAAGCTATAGGTCTGATAATTGGTAGCCAGAATTTTGCCGAAACGATCATAAATTAATCCCCGAGGGGCGCGCAAAAAATCGTAGCGCAAATGATTTTGGCTTAAAAGCGACCGATAATAATCGCCTTTTAAAAGATTGAGGTAAAAAACGCGGCCCACAAAAATAAAAAGAGAAACAAAACTCAAAATTAATAAAACCAAAAAACGGAAGTCGCTAATTTTTATTTCCAAAGCCTCGGGCACTGTCCGACCCTCGCTCTTTTGGTGGTCAATGGTTTTATCCAAAAATATTTCTTCCGGCTCTATCTGATAGCGGTCTTTTAATTTAACGCGATAGCGCTTCATTTTTTCTTTTATTTAACAGCCAAATCATTAAACTGTCAAAAACCAAAGTGAGAATTAAACTCCGGCTAAAGTAAGGCCAAAAGACGGGGCCATAAAAAAAGCGACTGATAAATAGAACCAGATAATAGAAAATAATCATCAGGCCGCTGGTTAATAAACGGGAATTAAAATATTTTAAATTGAAAAAATGGCTCAGGAGCAAACCAAAAATAATGGCCAGCGGAAACAGCCAAAAATGATAGCTATTCAAAGTTAAAAGGTCAAAAGCAAAACCGCTCAGCCACGCCAAAAAAACAGCCGGCCAAAAGCCAAAGGAGAAAAAGAAAAAAATTAAAAAAATTAAAAGAAAGTTTATGCTGAATTGGTTATTAAAAGCGGAATTTAAATTCATGGCACCAAAGGCCAAACAATACAAAAGAAACCAACAAAAAATTAATTTTAGTCTCATCGCTAATCTGAAAAAATATTTAAAACCATTACCTGGTCTAAACGAGGCCAGTCAAAAGCGGTCTTAATTTTGGCTGATTTAGTGCCCAAACCGCTATCCTGAATTTCTACCACCTCGCCGATAATAAGGCCTCTCATAAATTGCTTATTCTCAAGGGAAGTCACAATAATATCGCCTGGCTTAACATCAGCGGTGGCGGGCAGAAGCTTAAAATATAAACCCTCGGGTGTTGATTCAACGAGGCCTAAAACGCCGGAGCGGCTGTCTTGGCCGCCAATTTTAAGATTTGGGCTTAAAAGGGTCTCGGCTTTAGAAAAAGAAGGATAAACTTTCGTGAGCCGACCAACTAAAACCCGATTATGAATTACAATATTGGCGCCTTCTTTTAAACCCTTGTCTTCGCCGCCGCCTAAAATCAATTGTCCGCTACTACCTTCAGGGTCAGCCATTAAAACTTTGGCTAAAACGCCAGCGGAGGAAGAAAATTCTTCTTTTAAAGCATTGGCGGTGATAGCCTCTTTTAGGGCTAAAATTTGAGCCTCTTTTTCTTCAAGCTCTGTTTCTAAAAAGAGATTTCGCTCATAAATCTTTTGGGCTGAAAAGATATGAGAGACAAAAAGACCGATATTTTTAAAAAAGGAATAAAAAGGTTTGTTCAATTGTCCCAAAAAAGAAAAACTCGTATTAGCCAATCCCTTACTTTTTAACCAAAAAAATGACGCCAAGAGCGCCAAAAGCAAGATAATAATAAGATAAAAAAATTTAGACCTCATTCGCTTGGCTCATTTAAATGTTTTAAATCCAAAAGCAAAGGTCTCATTTCTTTGAAATTTTCCAACACAAAACCCAAACCGCGCACGACCGTGGTTTGCGGATCGTCAATCAGTTTAACCGGAATCTCTGTTTCTTCTTCAATTAAACGATCCAGTCCTTTAAGCAAAGCCAGGCCGCCAGAAAGCAGGATATTACCGGACATAATATCAGAAACTAAATCAGGTGGCGTTAATTCGATGACCGATTTAATGGTGGTGATAATTTGGCTAATGGAATCACTGATGGCCTGACGCACTTCCTTTTCCGTTAATTGGATTTCTTTGGGCAAGCCGCGGCTTAAATCACGGCCTTTTACTGTCATTTCTCCGCGCGAACCAATGTCTTTGGCTGAACCTAAATTGATTTTTATTTCTTCGGCTGTCTGCTCGCCAATCGCCAATTTAAATTCATCCCGCAAATAACGAATAATATCCTCATTTAATTTATTGCCAGCCACTCGAATGCTTTTGGCTACCACAATGCCGTTTAAAGAAACAATCGCTACCTCTGTTGTGCCGCCGCCTAAATCAACCACCAAATAGCCCTTCGGGCCGCTAATATCTAAGCGCGCTCCTAAGGCTACAGCCAGCGGATTTTCTATCAAATAAACCTCGCGACCGCCCACATTATGGCCCACATTAATCACTGCCCGGCGTTCTACCTCTGTCACTCCATAGGGTAAAGAAATAACCAACCGCGGCCAGCCAAAAATTGAATGAATCGCCACTTTTTCATTTAATTGATCCAAAAAATATTTGAGCATTTTTTCGGTCACCTCAAAATCAGAAATTACTCCGCCGACAATGGGTTTAACAGCCTGAATGTGCTCCGGCGTTTTGCCAACCATTAATTCCGCCTGTCGGCCAACAGCCACAATTTGCTCGGTTTTGGTATTCACCGCCACCACCGAAGGCTCATTAATAACCAGCCCCCGCTCGTTTACATAAATCATTGTTTTAGTTGTGCCTAAATCAATGCCGATATCCTTATTAAATTTGGAAAGAAGACTTTTCATTTTATTTTAGTTAATTATTAATAGGCCGGACCAAAAAGCCATTTTCGTTTGGCTTTTTTCCCGCAATAAATGCATTTGCCCGAGAGTTGGTCATCAATATTTTCCAAAGGCAAACAACGGGTGCTGGCTTTTGTTTCTTCTTTAATTTTTTCTTCGCATACCGGATCTTCGCACCAAAAAGCTCGGGCCAAACCTTTCTTCTGGCGCATCACTTCTTTGAATTCGCTATAATCCTTCACTTCGTGGGTGTGTTCAAGCGTAAACTGGCGACTGCGTTCATAAAGATTATCTTGGATTTGAGATAAGGTTTTTTCTAAAAAGGGAATAAGATTTTCCTCTTTGACTTCCAATTTTTCAAAATTATCGCGCCGCGCCAAAGTAAAAACTTTGTTCTTTATTTCTTTCTGCCCTAATTCCATTCTTAAAGGCACGCCGCGCATCTCCCAATCGTTGATGCGATAGCCCAAAGTTTCATCGCGCCCATCAACCTCTACCCTAAAATTGGAAAGTTTTTCTTTTATCTCCTCAGCTTTCTTTCTGATTGTTTCTTTGGCGGATTCGTTCCAAACCGGCAAAATGATAAGTTGAATCGGGCTGATTTTGGGCGGCAGAATTAAACCGTTATCATCGCCATGAACCATAATTAAAGCCCCGATGCTGCGGGTTGAAAGTCCCCATGAAGTTTGGTAAGGCCAATGAAGTTTTTTGTCTGGTCCTAAAAATCGGATATTGAAAACTTTAGAGAAATTTTGGCCTAAATCATGGGAAGTGGCTCCTTGCAGGCTTTTGCCCTCAGGGGTTAAAATCTCATAACTAAAGCTATTCAAGGCGCCGGCGAATTTTTCGGATTGGCTTTTAAGACCGCTGTAGCCGAAAATCGCCAAGTAATTTTGATATAAATTTTTATAATTTAAAAGCGCTGATTGGACCATAGACAAGGCCTCGCTATGGCTCGAATGGGCCGTATGGCCTTCCTGCCACAAAAATTCAGTGGTTCTTAAAAAGAGATAAGTCCTTTTTTCCCAACGGACGATATTATTCCATTGATTAATTAAAACCGGCAAGTCGCGCCAGGATTTTATCCATTTGGCATACATCGCATACATAATGGTTTCAGAAGTGGGGCGCACCACCAGTTTTTCTTTTAATTCTTCACCGCCGCCAATGGTAACGACTGCCAACTCCGGCGAAAAACCTTGAACATGTTCTTTTTCTTTTTTTAAAAATTTTTCAGGGATAAAAAGAGGAAAATAAGCATTTTTCACACCCAAATCTTTTATCATCCGGTCCAATTCTTTTTGAATGTTTTCCCATAAGGCATAACCATAAGGACGAATAACCATGCAACCCTTTACCGGCGCGTAATCGGCCAATTCGGTTTTTAAAATCACCTCCTGATACCAATGAGAAAAATTTTGGCTCTTTTTCGTTAATTCTTTTTTACTAAATTCTTTTTTCATCTCTTTAAAAAATCAAATAAATTGTCTGATATCATTTATAGTAATCAAAAAAAGCAAAAAAAGCAAAAGGGCAAAGCCTAAATTGTTAAAAGCCGCTTCCCATCGAGCCGGGATTGGTTTTTTGCGAATTTTTTCTATTAAAAGGAACAAAAGGCGGCCACCATCAAGGGCGGGAAAAGGCAAAAAATTAATGACGGCCAAATTTAAAGAAAGGACAGACATAAAACTAAAAATATAATGCCAACCTAAGGCGTAAGTTTTAGAAGAAATAACGGCAATGCCCACCGGCCCGGTCACGCTTAAAGGTTCGTGATTAAAAGCGGCTCTGATATTTTGGACTACAGCCGCCACAATCTCTAAAGAACCCTTGACCAAAGATTTTAAAGCTTCCCAGATATTCAAAGGGAATGGGAAAGAAACAATCGCTGTTTCAATCAAACCCAAGCCCAAAGGCCCTTCATTTTGAGGAGGATTTAAACGAGGAACAACTACTTTATCTTGAAGCTCTTTACCTCTTTTTATGACTAACCGGATTTCTTGGCCGCTATGCTCTTTAACCCAGTTTTGAAATTGCTCAATGTTAAACTGGTAAAGATATAAATCCCTTTCTGTCTTGGAATCGGCATAAATACCGCCCACAATACTATCGCCAATTTTTAAATCAGCTGTTTGCGCCGGCGAGTTTTTTGCCACTTCGCTGATTTTTACTTCTAAACTTTTAATATAGTTTTTATTGGCCGTAGTCACCAAACTCGGAGCGCCCATTGAAAATAGAAAAATAAATAAAAAGAAAGCAATCAAAAAATTAACTAAAACGCCGGCTGATAAAATAGCAAAACGCTCTCCAATTTTTTTGCTCGCAAAGCTAGAAGGGTCATTTTGGTGTTCGCCTTCTTCACCGTATAAACGCACAAAACCGCCCAAGGGCAAGGCATTTAAAGAATAAATCGTTTCTTTTCTTTTCAGACCCCAAATTCTGGGCGGCAAGCCCAAACCAAATTCCTCTATCTTTACCTTAAAATGGCGGGCGGCTAAAAAGTGGCCCAATTCATGGCCAATAATCAAAACAGAAAGAAGAACTAAAAAAATTAAAATACCCATTAAATTGTCATTATTTCTTTAATTTTTTCTTCCGCCAGTTCTTCCAACTTTTTATTGAAATCGTTAATCTGTTTTTGCAGTTCTTCTTTGTTTTTAAATTTTTCATCTTCAGAAATCTCTTTGCTTTCAAACGCTTTGTTAATTTCTTCCAAAATTTCGTCTCTTTTTTGGCGGATGAAAATTTTGGCTTGCTCTTGTTTTTGGCGGACAATTTTAGTTAAATCCTGACGTTTTTCCTCGGTTAAAGGTGGCAAATTAAGCCGGATTATATTTTTATCTTTCTGGGGCACCAAACCCAAGGGCGAGGCCTCAATCGCCTTTGAAATCTGGTCTAAAATATTAGGGTCAAAAGGCTGAATCACAATGGTACGAGGCAAATTGATGGAAATAGAGGCCAATGATTTTAAGGGCATTTTTGTCTCGTAGCACTCTACCATTATTTCTTCCACCAAAGCCGGATGCGGCCGATTAGTCCGTAAGGTTAAAAGATAGCTTTTAAAATCGGCCACAATTTTTTCTAACTCTTTAATTTGCGTATTCCAAAAATTAGTTTGGTTCATATTCTAAAAATAATTTTTCTAAAATAAGGGGGCGATTGATGTTGGTCGTGTCAATTAAACGGTGATATTTCAACAGGTTTTTAAAAAACCTTGATTTCTTGGCCAGCACTTCGGGAGGCAGTTCTTGGTGGACTGTTTTAATTAAATCATCTTCGGCTGCTTCCAGCCAGAGGTGAAGATAAAAATTAAGATTTTTGCCCTCTTTATCATCGGTAATCTCTTTTATAATTTTAGAACGGGAAAAGAAATCAGTCTGCATTAGTTTAAAAAATAATTGATAGGCCTGTTCCCTTTCCTTTAGCTTTTCTGGAAATTTTAAAAGTTCTAAAGCCAAGCCTGGCCGACCGCGGCTGATTAAAGCTAATTTTTCTGCCAAAGCCGGCTCCACCTTTTTTTCTTTTATCAGCCATTGACTCAGCTCTGATTGCGAAACTGGCCTGAATCTTAAAGGCAAAATCCGCGAGCGAATGGTTAAAAGTATTTTTTCCGGCTCCTCAGCTATTAAAATAATAAGACTTTGAAAGGGTGGTTCTTCCAAAATTTTAAGCAAAGCGTTTTGGGCCTCTTCGCTAAATTGGTCAAACCCCTCAATAATCACCATTTTAAGGTTCGCCACCTGAGGCTTAAAAGAAAGAAAATTAATGATTGCCCGGCTGGCCTCAATGCCTTTTTCTTTGTTAAAAACCGCTAAATCAGGATGATTTTGGTTTGAAAAACTATGACAATAAGAACAATGGCCGCAGGGAGGCAAGCTTTTTTTCTCGCAAATCAGCGCCTGGCAAAAATTTAAAGCCAAATAAAATTTTCCTAAATGGCTGGGGCCGTAAAACAATAAAGATTGAATGAGCCGCTTTTGGTCGTCTAATTGATTTCTCAAAAAATCAACGATAAATTTTTGGCCGCAAAAGAACGAATCCATAATTACTTTTTAGACATCACACTTTTGCGATAGACATCTAAATTTTCCAAAACAATGCCCGTGCCTTTGGCCACGCAATAAAGCGGTTCGTCAGCCACATAAGAAGGCACGCCTGTGGCTTTGGTAATGAGGTCGTCAATGTTTCTTAAAAGCGAACCGCCGCCAGTTAAGAGTATTCCCCTATCCATTACATCAGCCGCCAATTCCGGTGGTGTTTCGGATAAAACCAGTTTGATAGCCTGGATAATTTCTTTTAAAGTGCCAGCCAAGGCCTCGGCAATTTCTGAAGAACTAATCACGATATTTTTGGGCAAGCCCTCGCCCAAATCCAAACCGCGAATTTCCATTTCATCTTTATTTTTGTTAGGCAAAGCCGTACCAATTTGAATCTTAATTTCTTCAGCTGTCCGCTCGCCAATCGCCAAATTATATTTTCGGCGAATATATTCCGCAATCGCTAAATCCATTTTATTGCCTGCTACCCGAACCGAAGACCAACTTACAATCCCGCCTAAAGAAATTACCGCGACCTCGGTTGTACCGCCGCCAATATTGACCACCATATTGCCAGCAGCGGAATTAATGGGAATACCAGCACCTAAAGCTGCTAAAATTGGCTCTTTTACCACAAAAGCCTCGCGGCTCCCCGCTTCTTTGGCCGCTTCTAACACTGCCCTTCTTTCCGTTGAAGTAATACCTGCTGGCACAGAAATCATCACATCCGGTTTAAAAAACCGCCACTGGCCAATCGCTTTGCTAATAAAATAATTAAGCATCGCTTCAGTAATACGGTAATCAGCAATCACTCCATCGCGCAAAGGTTTGTAGGTTTTGATTAAATCCGGTGTTCGGCCAATCATTTCTCGCGCTTCACTACCAATAGCCAAAACTTGGCCATCATCAATGGAAATAGCCACAACCGATGGTTCGTTAATAACCACACCTTTTGAGGGAATAAAAACCAAAGTATTGGCTGTGCCTAAATCAATGCCTAATTTTCTAATAATTGCCATAGAAGATCTGGCTTTATTTTAAAGCGAATGGTTTCGAAAGTCAAACAAAAAATAACAACCGTTATTTTCTTCTTAAAATTTGGCCCAGAAGTTTTTTCTCCATTAAGCCGCGATGATAAACCAAAGATCCGTTAATGATAACGTTTTCAATTCCTTCCGGATATTGAAACGGGCTTTTAAGCGTTGCTTTATCAATAATTTTTTCCGGATTGAAAATCGTAATGTCAGCCCAATAATTTTTCTTAATCAATCCCCGGTCGCGAAGGCCGATTTTTAATGCCGGCTTGCCGGTAATCTTATGAATCGCTTCTTCGAAAGTTAAAATTTTTTGTTCGCGCACATAATGGCCGAGAAAACGCGGAAAAGTTCCAAAAGCGCGCGGATGGACCAAAATACCTTTTTTACCCGAGGCCAAATTATAGGCCGCGCTATTGGAGGCAATGATGCTTTCTTTGGCTTTTAAGGCCTTTATCATATTGGTTTCCGAAATATTGGGCGAAAAAACAATCACCCGGTCATTGGTAATTTCCAAAAGGCGCAACAGGGTTTCTTCTAAAGAAGTGCCCTCGTTTTCGGCAATTTCCTCCAGGCTTTTGGCCGCTAAAATCCACTGGCCGCCCGGATCGGCAATCACTAATTTTTCATATAAATGGCGATTCTTTTTTAAATCCTCAAGCGCCTTTTTTCTGGTGGCTGGATCTTTAAGATTTTTAATCAATGCTTTTCGACCGCCGATTGTTAGCCATTCAGGCAAAACCAAATATAAAACCTGGGCATTAATGTCATAAGGATAAACATCAAAATTGATATTTAGACCATCCATAAAGGCCTGATGAATTTTTTCCAAACCATCATCAAACTTATCCCAATAAGGTGTGCCGATTATTTTTAAATGGGAAATTTGGAAACTGGCACCTGTTTTTTGGGCTGCCTCAATGACCTCAGCCAATGATTCCAGAAACTTCGCGGATTCGTCGCGCAAATGGACGCTTAAATAACCATTATATTTCTTTACCAAATTAGCCACGGCTATCATCTCGGTCAGACCAACCATCCGCTCGTGGGAATAACCCAAACCAAAAGAAACACCAAAAGCGCCTTCTTTTAAACTTTTCTCCACCAAAGAAAGCAACCGCTTAAGTTCTCCTTCTTTGAGGGGGCGGAATTCTTCGCCTGCTAAATCGCGACGCAAGGTTGCCCAGCCAACCAAACTTAAAAAATTAACGCCCAAACCTTTGCGTTCCAAAAAATTTAAAAACTCGCCATAGGTCTGCCAATCGACATTAAAAAAAGAAGGATTCACCCATTTCTGAATAGAAGCCAAAGAGCCTTTAATTAAAGGAGCAAGCGAAGCGCCGCAATTGCCGCAGGCAATGGTAGTCACCCCTTGGCGAATGAGATTTTCAAATTGGGGCAGTTCAAAAAGAGATAAATAATGGTCAGCATCGTTGTTGATATCAATAAAGCCCGGACAAACATAATTTCCTTCGGCATTAATTTCCGTTTTTCCTCTTAAATGCCGCAAAGGTCCGATTTCTACAATTTTCCCTTTGGAAATTCCGATATCCGCCAAAAAACCTTTCGAACCAGTGCCATCAAAAACCAAACCATTTTTAATTAAAATTTCATACATATATTTTAATTATAGCACTAATTAAAAAATAAAAAAACCGTCAACCTTTGGGGGCTGACGGTTTTTATCGGATTTAAATTAGCGAGCCCAGATTTGGCTAAAGGAAGCAAGAAGCGATTCAGGCGGCATAAAAGCAAACGGTAAATTGAAATAAACAGGCGGCAAATAATTATAGTGGAACATAAAACCACCGCCACCGCCTGAAGAACTACTCGTCGCACTCGTCGAACCGCCGGTGGAACCGCCACCACTTCTTGAGCCAGAACTCGTATCATTTACTCCTTGACACCGATCCTTGTCGTTGCAATAAGTGGGACAGGGCTGCGTTTGCCATTTTCCATTTACGCAAGTCCAAATTGTTTTTCCAATACAATGAGTCTCGCCACTAAGACATTCATTTTGCTGCGTTTGATTCGCCTTATTTTGCTGTATTTCGTTTCTTACCTGATTAATAATACTTAAGGCTTTCTGAACACATTGAGCATCAGAAGAACAAGCATCTAAATCATGGCCCTGAGCATCGTAGCGAATAGTACTAGCATCAACCCATACGGGTGAGCATTTAGAATATTCGGTGGCAAAAGCTTCTTCGCCTGTTTGTTGAGAAGTATTGTAAGCGCCAAAAGCAAAACCAGGATCAGCTAAAGTATGATGATAAAGGCATCTTTTTGCTACTACCAAAGTTTTTCCCTCGTATTGAGTGGTATTTCCCATATAAATACCATTTTGATATTGAGAAGCAATAGAGCCAGAATATATTCCTTTATATTGATCCTGAAAAGCTTGGGCATAAGGGTTCCAAATAGTTTGAGGCCGAGCTGCTGCTTGCCTTTGCTCTGGGGTTAGACCCGGAACACCTACTGTTTTTTCACTACCAGGAACACCAACTACATTGCTAACACCCCCACTCGTAGCGCCTCCGCTGGGTGTAGAAGGTGAAGAAGGAGGAGCGGGAGGAACTTCATTTTGAGCAGGACTACCTTGCGTTACTGAACCGCCAGTACCACCGCTAGTTACTGGTGCCGGAGGAGAAGGAATTTCATTTTTGGGCGGACTAACTGGCGTTACTGAAGGTCCTCGACTTAATCGGGATTTAACTAATAAATCAACGCCGGTCAAAGTAAATAATTGTTGTTGGCTGCTATTAGCTGCCTCAACTGAAATTTGATAATTTCCCGGGTCTTTATCTCTGGCAAAAATCCAAATCGTGCGGCTGGTATTGGGCCTTAAAGCAAGGGTCCGGGGCGTAATAATTACTTTATCTAAATTTTCGCTGCTTCCTGCTCTCAAGTTATAAGTGACAGTCGAAGAGGAAGTATTTTCAACCTGCACTTTAAAAATAGCGTATTGATTGGTATAAACGGTTTTGCTTAAAGGTGTAAGCGGCGAAGCTTTTAAAGGCGTACTTTCAGCCCTAATTTCGCTCTTTAGCCCAAAATAAAGGGAAAAAGCCAAAATCAAGGCAGGAATAAGAATAAAGTAAAGAAAGCTTTTTTTCATATTTTTTATTAATTTATTAATGATTTATATTTGACCTTATTTTTATAACCTTTAAGACACCTTTAAAATTATACCATAAAAAGCGAATGTCAACAATTAAAAGCGGAGCTTATCTAAAAAGAATAAAATAATACCCAGCGCTGCCATCAGCCCGGAAATCATCCAAAAACGCATGGTTATTTGGCTTTCTGGCCAACCTTTGGCTTCAAAATGATGATGAAGGGGGGTTAAAAGAAATAATTTTTTATGAAATAGCTTTCGGCTTAACAATTGAATAATAACCGAAAGAGATTCTAAGACCAAAATAAAAGCAAAAAACGGCAAAAGAAGCGCAGTTTGGGTTAAAATAGAAACCACGCCGATAATCATTCCCAAAGCCACGGCGCCTGTATCGCCCATAAAAAATTTAGCCGGATAAATATTAAACCACAAAAAAGTAATCAAACTCCCGATGGTCACAGCCAAAAAAGCCGCTAAATCATATTTTCCTTCAAAAAAACAAACTGCCATTAAAGCGACCAAAGCAATCGTAGCCACACCGCCTAAAAGACCATCCAAACCATCGGTTTCATTGGCTGACAAAGTGGAAGCCACCAAAATAAAAATAAAAAAAGGTATAAACCAATAACCCAGAAAAACCGGGCCAATAAAAGGCACATATAAAACATCCCAGCCCAATTTCAACCAAAACCATAAGGCGCCTAAACTTGAAATCAAAATATAGATTATAAGCTTATGGCGCAAAGACAGACCGCCGCCACCAGGTCCTTTTTTAAAAACACCCAAAAGGTCGTCGATTAATCCAACCAAAGCAGCGCCCACCATGGTGCCGAGTGGCAAATAAGTTTGGCTGCGGCTTAAAAAATTAAAACCACTCCAAAAACCATTAAACCATTTAGCCAGTAAAAAGAAAGTAAGGCTTAAAACCAAGACAGTGAGCCAAATGACAACGCCTGCCATGGTTGGCGTTCCTTCTTTTTTTTGATGCAGCTCGTAAAAGGAGGGGGCATCGGTTCTAATCTGCTTTCCTAAATGATATTTTTTAATCAATTTCCAATAAAGATTGACGAAAACAAAAGAAACGCCAAAAGCGATAATAGCTAACATTAAAATACGAATCAGTTGAACGGAGGCCATTAATATTATTTTATATTATTTTTCAACCATTGATAAAGTTTCCAACTATCGCCAAAGCGGTCTGAAGAAGCCACGACAATGGAGGCAATCATTTTTCCCTTTAAAGGATAAATCATTAAAAGGCACTCCTGCCCATCGGGCGTATAACCGGTTTTAGCCAGCCAAAGGCCGTCAATTTTATCTTTTAATTTATTGGTGGTAACAATCAAATGCGGCTTATAATAATTCAAAGAATAAACATTAAAATTATCGGCGCGGGTCAGTTCTGAAAGAATGGGATAATGGAGATAAAGATACTGGCTCATTTTAAAAAGGTCGGAAGCGGTGGAAAAATTGCCGGTATCGTCAAAGCCCACAGGGTCAAAAAAACCGGTTTCCGATAAACCGATTTCAAGCGCTTTTTGGTTCATTAAGCCGACAAATTTATTTAAACCAATCTTTTCAGCCAAGGCCATAATCGCGTCATTGGAAGACATAATTAAAGCCATTTTTAATAAATCGCTGGCTTTAAAAATTTCGCCAGGCACCAAATAACCACTGTTGCCTTCCGTGGCCACTGCTTTCTCTGAAACATAAACCTCGGTTTTATCAATATCCAAATTATCCAAAACTATCATCGCGCTCATCAATTTAACCAACGAAGCCGGAAAAATATGCAAGCGCGGATTTTTCTCATAAAGAATTTTTCCAGTGGCTATCTCGCCAACCAAGGCTGCTTGGGCTTTTAATTCTGGCGCTTCTAATGTCTCATTTTTAGCGCTCGCCGCTTTCTCCCTATTTAAAGAATTTAAAGATGAATTAAGTTTTAAGCTGGGATAATGCTGGCTATACCAAGCAAAAAAGCCGATTAAAAAAGCGCTTAAACCAAAAGCAATCCAACGCAAAATTTTATCCATACCTTCATATTTTAAATTATTTTTGGCTCCTCGGCAATAATTTCTTTTAGTTTTTCCTGAAAATTTTTATAGTCCGGCAATTCTTTAACTGAACTCAGGCCTAAAAATTTCAAGAAATCAGAAGAAAGACGATAAATAAAGGTATTGGGATGCTGGGGATGAACTTCCCGTTCTATTAAACCGCGGATTAAAAGAGTGCGCAGCAAATAATAAGAATTAACGCCCCGAATTTCGTCAATTTCCGCCCGGCTTAAAGGACCGCGATAACCAATAATAGCCAATGTTTCTAAAGCAGCGCCAGAAAGCTCGCCTTCGAAATTGACTTTAATCATTTTTTGAAGATAAGAAGAGGCTTCCGGCGCTGTTACCAAGCTATAATAATGGTCGTTTTCCAAAAGACGTAAACCCCGATTATTGTTAAGATAATCGTTTTTCAGTTCCTCGATTAATTCTTCAACCGCCGGCGCCTCCAGCCCTAAAATCTCGCTGATTTTTGAAAGCGAGAGCGGCTCACTAGCGGCAAAAAGTAAACTTTCCAAAATGGCTTTAAAATTATTTTGATTGTTCATTTTGTTTTGTTTTAATTATTAATTCTCCAAAAATATCTTTTTGCTCCACCTCAATAATTTTTTCCTTAATGAGGTGCAAAATAGCCAGAAAGGTCACGATGATATCCTCTTTATCGTTTTGGTTGACAATCTCGGTAAACTTAAATTCTCGGCCGCCGGCGAGCTTGTTAATTAAATCCTTGATTCTTTCTTCCAAACTGATTACTCTTTTAATTTTACCCTGGGGCAAAACTTCATTTTCAGTCAAAAAAGAATTTAATATTCTTTGGTAAGCTTTAAACAATTCTTCGGCTTTTAAATGAGAAGGCGGAGAAAATTTTGGCTCTATAACCATCTCCGGACGCGAGAAAAGAAAAACCGGGCTTTTTAAAAGCTCATTGAGTTGAGGCGCTTTTTCTTTAAACCATTGATAAATCATCAATCGGCTTTCCAAATTGAAAATTTCCTCCTTTTCCTCGGAACTAAGTTCTAAAACCGGCAGCAAGGCCTTTGATTTAATTAAAATGAGGGTAGCGGCTACCACCAGAAAATCGCCCAAATCTTGAGGCCTCACTTCTTTGATTTGGCTTAAATAATTTAGATAACCAGCAGTCACTTCCGAAAGAGCGATTTCAGTAATTTCTAAATTCCTTTCTTCAATCAATTCTAAAAGAAGGTCAAGCGGACCGCTAAATTTCTCTAATTGGACCTTAAAACTCGTTTTATTTTCCATGGCAATGCTTGTATTTCTTTCCCGAACCGCAAGGACAAGGGTCATTGCGGCCGATTTTTTGGTTTCGATAAGGATTTTCTTCTTTAGAGGAAGAAGCAGGGCTTTCTTTTACTTCCAAGCGGAAAATAAGATTAAGCAGTTGGTTCCATAAATTATCCTTGAGGCCGCGATATAAATGATAACTCTCGCTTTTATATTCTACCAGCGGTTCCTTTTGGCCGTAAGCCCTTAAATTAACGCTATCTCTTAAATATTCCATTTGTTCCAAATGGTCCATCCATAAGCGATCCATAAAATTTAATACCAACGATTTTAAAATTTCATTAAAATTTTCTTCGCCAAACAATTCCCTCTTTTTTTCAAAATAATGCTTAAAAATAAAATGAATTTTTTCTTCGTCCCATTTTTCTTCGGCCGTCAGTTCTGCTAAATCTTTATCGCCTATTTCCGGTATAAGACTCTTTAAACGTTCAGCCAAAGAAGGAGGCTCTGTTGTTTTATTGGTTTCCAACCATTGCTTAAATTTTTTCAAAAGCTCTTCAAAAACCGCCTCACTTAAGCGTTTTTGATCGGCCAGCTCCAAATAATGAAGCCGCTCCTTATAAAAGCTTAAGCGTTGGCGATTTAAAACATCGTCAAATTCCAAAATATGCTTTCGCAAATCAAAATTTAGGCCTTCAATTTTGGCCTGCGCTGATTCAATCGCCCGCGAAACCAAACGATGTTCAATCGGTTCGTCTTCTTTAAAGCCAAATCTTTGCATCAAATCGCCAATATTTTTAGAACCAAAAACTCTCATTAAGTCGTCTTCTAAAGAAACAAAAAACTGCGAGGAACCAGGATCGCCTTGCCGACCAGCGCGGCCCCTTAATTGATTATCAATCCTTCGGGCCTCATGATGTTCGGTGCCAATCACATGAAGGCCGCCTAAACTTAAAACTTTTTCTCTTTCTACCGGATCCGGCGGATTGCCGCCTAAAATAATATCAACACCCCGGCCAGCCATATTAGTAGCAATGGTCACGGCTTTATATCTTCCTGCCTGAGCGATAATTTGACCTTCCTCTTCGTGGTTTTTAGCGTTTAAAACTTTATGCGGTATGCCTTCCCTTTTGAGCAATTGAGACAAGTATTCGTTTTTTTCAATAGAAATCGTACCCACTAAAACCGGCTGGCCGCGCTGGTAACAATTTTTAATTTCTTGCACCAAAGCCCGAAATTTGCCCTCCAGCGTCCGATAGATTCTATCCGGCAAATCCTGACGAATCATTGGTTTGTTGGTGGGAATTACCACCACCTCTAAATTATAAACTTTATGAAATTCTTCGGCTGAGGTCGCGGCCGTACCGGTCATGCCAGCCAATTTTTGGTACATCCTGAAATAATTCTGAAGAGTAATGGTCGCTACCGTGCGGCTTTCGGCCTTAATGGCCACATTTTCCTTGGCTTCAATTGCTTGATGCAAACCGCCGTGATAGCGGCGACCAAAAAGCAAACGACCAGTAAATTCATCCACAATAATCACTTCGCCGTCTTTAACCACATAATCACGGTCGCGCTGAAAAAGCACTTCGGCTTTTAAGGCCTCTTCCAAATAATGGACAGCCAAAATGCCCTTTTGGTCAAAAATATTAGAACCAAAAATTTTTTCTACTTTATTTAATCCTTCCTCGGTGAGTGTGACGGTGCGAAGTTTTTCATCAACCGTATAATCAATATCTTTCTTTAAGCGAGAGACAATTTTTGAAAATTGGCGGTATAAATTGGCGGCATCCTCGTCAGGAACGGAAATAATCAAAGGCGTTCTCGCCTCGTCAATTAAAATGCTATCCACTTCATCAATGATGGCGTAATAATACGGCCGCGTTACCCTTTGAGATAAATCATAGACCAAATTGTCCCTTAAATAATCAAAACCAAATTCAGTGTTCGTGCCGTAAGTAATATCAGCTTCATAGGCCTCTTTACGGCTAATCGGCCGGAGATAGGCCTCATAAATTTTAAAACCGCCTAATTGGTCTCTCTCTGCTTCCACGGCTTCCACTTTTTCTGGCTGGTAAGAAGGGTCATACAAAAAGGAATTATTGCTGATAATGCAACTTACTTTTAAACCTAAAAAATGATAAATTTGGCCCATCCAAATCGTATCCCTTTTGGCCAAATAATCGTTGACAGTCACCACATGAACACCCTTTCCTTCCAAAGCATGAAGATAGGCAGCCAAGGTAGCAGCCAAAGTTTTGCCTTCGCCTGTTTTCATTTCAGCGATTTTTCCTTCAAACAAAGCCAAACCGCCTAAAAGCTGGACATCAAAATGGCGCTGGCCCAGCGTTCTTTTGGCCGCTTCTCTTACCAACGCAAACCCCAAAATCAAATCCTCAAGCGAAATCCCCTGTTTTTTAACTCTTTCCTTAAGCGCTAATGATTGGGCCAAAATTTCCTGGTCAGAAAGTTTTTCTAAGCCGGGCTCTAATTGATTGATTTCTTTGACCAGCGCGGACTTCGAGCGAAGATATTTTTCATTGCTATCGCCAATAAGACGCGTTAAAAATGACATATTTTTAAACCCTTTTAGGCCGAAACCGCTGTTCCAGGCGTTTGGTTTTATCTTTCAAGACCTGTTTTTTTAATTCTTTAAAAGCCTCGTCAATGGCTAATTTCAGCTGAGAGCATTGGGCTGAGGCATATAAGGGCTTGGATGGAATTTTCAACCATAATTCGGCTTTAAAAATATCGCCGGTTGAATGATGGCTACTGACGCGGCTTAAACCGACACGCATTAAAGGCGCTGAACCATACCTTTTTAAATACCGCTCCAACCCTTTGGTTTTTGTGTTTAAATAATCTCTAATCGAAGGCACCAATTCTAAATTGGTGGTTAAAAATTTAACTTCCATTGTATTTTTTTATTATTTTAAGCCCTTTGGCCTAAAAAAACAACCCCAAAGGGGTTGTTTTTTAAAGGATTAAAGCGGCGATTATTTTCTTCTCTTTTTCGCTGTCTTCTTCGCTGCTTTCTTCGCCACTTTCTTCTTCATCACTTTCTTCTTCTTGGCCATGTTTTTTAAAAATTATTTAATTTTTATTTTTCGACCTGCCCCAACGCCGGGCAAATTTTTAAATTTATTTCTTCCTTCTTTCATTTTATAAAAATTTAATTGTCAAATCAACTGTGGATAACTTTTTTTGAAGAAAAAAACAATTTTTCTTAATCAAAATTCAATCGAAACCCAAAAATTTAATTTCGGGTTCCAATTTCACGCCAAATTTTTCCCAAACTTTTTCCTGACAAAGTTTTATTAAGGCCAAAACATCGCTGGCCCGGGCTTTTCCTAAATTAATAATAAAATTGGCATGCTCGGCCGCGATTTGCGCCTCGCCTCTTCTTTCGCCTTTTAAACCGCAGGCCTCAATTAAATAGCCAGCTGCCAGTTTGCCGTTTTTAATGGGCAGGTCATTAAATTTTTCTAACAAATGGGGATAATCAGAAACAAGAATATTTTTAAAAACACTGCCGGCTGAAGGATATCGAGGCTGGCGATTCAAACGATAGGTTAAATATTCTTTTATTTTATCTTTTAAAATCTTCGGGTCGCAGTTATTCAAACTCAAAAAGGCGCGCCAGATAATTTCTTTTTTCAAAGATTTTTTAAAATAACTTTCGCGATAGCCAAATTCGCATTCTTTTTGATTAAAAGTTTTAAGTTTCAAATCATCATCTTGCCCAGAAAAAAATTCAACCGCTTTAATATTCTCTGAAAAATCATGACCCATGGCGCCGGCATTACCATAAACCGCACCGCCTACTGTACCGGGAATGCCAACCGCCCATTCCAATCCCCCTAAACCTTCCTTTAAACAAAAATTTATCAGCGCGTTTAATTTTACGCCCGCGCCGGCTATGACTTCATTATTATTTTTGGTTATTTCATCGTATTCAATTTTTAAAACAGCGCCGTTATAACCTTTGTCGCTTACCAATAAATTGCTGCCACTACCTAAAATAAAATAATCAAGCCCCCACTCTTTTAAATCTTGAAAAACGGCCTTTAATTCTTCTTCGCTTCTAATTAAAGCCATTTTTTTCGCCGGGCCGCCGATTTTAAAAGTTGTATAATTAGAAAGCAAAACCTGTTCTTGCCAATGAAATTTTTCCACTCTTTTATTTTAACATAAAGCGGAAATTCCTGAAACAAAAGAGGCCTAGAACGGGCCCTGCCGGAGTTGACTCCTTTTATTTGTCTTAGGTGAGTGCTTAGCCAGACAGGGCCCGTTCTAAACCTCTTCCTTTATTGTAAAGTTTTAAACGAATAAAAGTCAAATAAAACAAAAATACCGGCTTAGGCCGGTACTTTTGAGACAAATAATGGCTGACACCGCTTGACATTAAGCCAATTGATGTCAAAGGCACTCACCTAATCCCTATTATAATCTATTTTTTTCAAAAAAGCAAGGGTTTAAAAAAGGTAGGGTTTCCCCTACCTTTCCTTTATTTTTCCGTTTATAATTTCCCACTGCTTCTGGCCTATCCTAAAAGTTATTGTATAGGGATAGATAGGCAGAAGCTTCTTAACGGCCAGCCACAACTTTCTGGCCGCTTCTTTTTTATCCTTTTTCGCCAGCGGATAAAGATTGTATTGCAAAAATTTTACAACTGAGGATTGGGTCCGCTCGCGATAAGGATTAACTCTAATGGTCTGAATTTTTTGAACACTTTCAAAAAATTCAGACCATTTTATCTCCTCTCCCTTAATTAATTGGTTATAAACTATAAACCAATTAGCGAGGGAGAGAGAAATTATATTTTCACACCGTTGCCTTTCCCGCAATAAATCCTCAGCGCGGGAAAGAGCAACTTCAACAATTTTCATTTGTTTCCTTTTTTCCAGGGCTATTCGCCCTTTAATTTTTTTTATCTCCTGCTCTAATTGTTCAATACTTTGCCTTAAAGTAGAACTTAAAGTAGAAACAGTGGCTAAAAGATTAGCAGTTTGATTGAGTTTGGACATATCGCGGGTTAATATCTCAATCAACCCGCTATGTTGAGCTAGAAGAGGAGATAAAAAAAGAATCTCTTTGTAATGGCCGGCGATATGAAGTAATTGTTGCCGGATAGCGGCGTTGAGATCCTTAATGTGAATAAGGCGTTCGGGCCGGCCAGTTCTAATGACTACCTGCCCTTGCTCATTAATCGCTATTTTAGCTTTGGGCAAGAGACTATTTAATGGAATGGGCTGAACAAATTTTTCCGTTTCTCCTCTCCTCCTTTCTCACTTTTACGCCTCTTCTGTTGAAGAAACAGAAAGGCGTTTTTATAGCAAATCCTCCTCTCTTTTTTCGTGATAGGAGGATTCCCCTCCATGTTTAATTCTTTATCAAAAACTACTGGAGTCGGAGAACCATTTTTATCCTTGCCCTGAACTTCGATAAAATCGCCGCCGATGTTTACCTCTCGCCATTCTTCCTTTTTTACCTTAAAACGAGCGTTTCTGGGCTTGGAAGAAGAAACAATCTCTTTTACCTGCTTAATATAGATAACCGCCCGCTTCTCAGTGATTTTTTGCAGAGGAATCCGAAGTCGGGCTGCTACCTTATTAAGCGCTTCGCCGCGGCTTGAAGCCACGGTCCAAATCCGCCGAACCCTTTCGCCTTTTGGGTTCGGAAATAAAGGAATTTGCTGGGGCTGTAATTTCTCCTTATCCAGCCCCACAATAAAAAAATACCTCGCCTTACTCACTTTAATCCCTCCTTTTTAAGGTACTGATTTATTCTAATAATCCTAATCTTTTAGCATTTTGTCAATAGTGAAAAATTTAATTTTGCTATTGACATTTTGCCTTATTAAGAGTAAGCTAGTTTTAAGCGGTGATTGAATCTTTCTTTTAAACCTTAGCTGCGAGTGGCTTGGGTTTTGCCTGAAGAAAATTCTTTTGCCGTTGGTCGAGTTTGTTTAACAATTTAATATTTCAATGCGAATTTTTGTAGGTAATTTACCTTTCTCGATGACGGATGAAGAATTAGAGCAGGCCTTTCAGGCATATGGACAAGTAACTAAAGCGGAAGTGGTGACTAATAAATTTACCCATCGCTCTCGCGGCTTCGGTTTTGTCGAAATGCCCAATCAGGAAGAAGCCCTTCAAGCGATTAAAAGCTTGAACCAAACTTCTGTTGGCGGCCGCAATATCTCAGTCAGCGAAGCTCGTCCTTTAAGGGAGAGGAGATAAAATTAAATCAAAAAACCCCTTCAGGGGTTTTTTGATTGGCTAAAATATTTTAAAGCTTTTAAAGGCCTAATTCATCGCTGATGGACTGCATGGCTTTTAAGACAATTTCTACAAATTTTTCCAAACTGAGGCCCAAGTTTTTTTCAGCCAAAGAAATTATATCCCTATCCGCGCCTTGGGCAAATCTTTTTTCTTTAAAGCGGTTTAAAACATTTTGAACTGTTAAATCTGCTATTTTTTTGGAAGGCAAAACCAAGGTGGCGGCTACAATCAGGCCAGTTAAAGGGTCAACAGAAAGCAGGGCTTTGGCCATTAATGTTTGCGGCTCTATTTGGTGATGATGATTATGGCATTTAACTGCCTGGACAATGGCCGGGCTTAAACCCAGCTCTTCAAGCATCTTAGCGCCCACTAAACTGTGTTTTTCCGGCTCATTTTTTGTTAATTCATAATCTACATCATGAAGCAAACCACTAATTGCCCATTCTTCTTTTTCATTTTCCGGCAATCCAAAATAGAAAGCCAAAGCTTCCATCGCCGCCTCCACTGCTAAGGAATGTTTAATTAAGTTAGCCTCATTAACATGCTCTTTTAACAATAAAAGCGCCTCCTTTCTATCCATTGGTTTAATTTAAATTTAATTTAATAAGAAGGAGTTAAATTTCCTCTTCAGTTTCTTCTTCCTCTTCCAACCTCTCAAAAGCGTCTTTGGTTACTCCGCATTCGGGACAGACCCAATCGCTCGGCAGGCTTTCAAACTTTTTACCCTCTTTCATCTCGTCATAGACATAGCCGCAAATAGTACAAAGCCATTTCATAGTTTAAATAATGTTAATTTTTGACCTTTTTACTATTATACCAAAAAAATAATTGATAATAAATCTTCAAAACAAAAAGCAAAATAATAAAATTTTTAATCAACCGTTAGAATTTATAGCCCTTCCTCCAAGGCATAATTATTTCCTCCATCTCTTCTTTCTGTTTTTTAAGTGCTTGGAGGGTAGAAATTTCTTCTGCTGTTAAGGGGCGCTTAAAAGAAAGATTTTCCAATTTTTTAATTTGCGCCTCTAACTCCTCAATCAATTCTTTTATTTTGGCTTTGGACAACTCCTCTTTCTTTTTCCTTGGTCTCTGAAAAAGACGTCTCATTAGATATAGCCGAGACCACAAATAATTAATTAAGAAAACTAAAAGGAAAATGAGCGCTACTAAAATCACCAATAAAGCCAAACTGTTAATCACTATTGAGCCTAATTGGACTAAGGGATGGGTTTTAACCGTCAAAGGCAATTTTTCAGAAGCCAAACTCATTGCTCCCCGACTATCCTTTACTTGTTGCCAAAGGGTATAAAGACCGGCCTTTAGCTTTCCTTTTTCAATCTGGAGGCTGTATTCGCCTGTAGCATCAGGTTTTAACTCATAAACCAAAGGCGGACTACTTTCTTCTTTTAGATATAAATAGACGGTATAATTCGGGTCAGTTTTGCCTTTTAAAACCAAATCCTGACCTTCATAAATTATTGAAGGATAAAAAACTAAAGAGGGGCTATTAAGCGGCTTAATTTCAAATTCTAAACTCTTGGTTAAAAACTCTCCGCTAGCCATTAAGGCCCGGGCTAAAAGATGGTGCTGGCCAGGCGGCAAAATGTTAGTTTTATAAACATGACTACCATCGTCAATCCAGGTTTTAAAATCTCCATCATCTATCTGAATTTCAAATTGATTAAGATATTTGTTTCCATCAAAAGCCCTCAAACGAAAAGTGGCCTGAGGTTCGGTTAAATCTTCGCGTGCTATTTCTTTTAAATCCAAAAAACCAGCGGTCTGAACTGTTTCTATTTTGCTGGCAGGGGCCGCACTAATTGTTTCTTTTGCTTCATTAATAAATACTTTAACTCCTTTGGTGGATTTTAAAACTTCGGTCCCTAAACCATCATTGGCCAAAACGCTTGAAGAACCAAAATCAATAGAGGCCTCTCCTTTTTGTTTGGCCTTAAAATTAAGGGTTAATAATTTTCCCATTTGGCCCTGAAAACCCGGATTTAAAATCACGCCCTCCATGCTGACCGAGCCGCTTTCATTGGAAAAAACCGGTTCGGAAACCCAAAAATTAATTAAAGAACCGGTTTTAGAAAGCGATAAAATTTCCAGTTTGTCATTGTCAAAATTGATATTGGCTTTAATGGCATTTACAGCCTGGTCCGGGCTATTAAGATAAAGGATTAAAGGGAAAATTTCTCCCTGGCTATAGCTTTGTTTTAAAACGCCCAGAGTCAAATCAGCGCCAAAAGCAGACCTAAAACCTAGAAAAAGCAGCCAGGCGGCTAAAAGGGACTTTAAAAGAATTTTTTTCTTTTTCTTAAGCATCGTTTTTAGGTCGCCGTCTTATTAAAATAAGAAAAATAAGGAAAAGAAGGAGACCTAAAATTATTATAAAACAAAGGGGGTAAAAGGAAAAATAATTTTTAATAGGTTTTATCTGGGGATTCACCTCCGCATACCGTTCGTTTCCGGCTTTATCTACGGCCTTTAAATATAAGTGATATTTTAAAATTTCAGGCGTTAATAAATAAGGACTCGTTACCCTCTCTCCTACTAAATTTTTAAATTCAGAGATAGGGCTGGGCGATTTGATTAATTCATAATGGTCGAGGCCCGATTCTTTATCCTCGGTTTGAAAAATAAGATAATTTTGGCCACCAGCAGAAGTAATCTGGGGACTAAAATCTGCGGGTGGCGTTTTGTCATTTTTTAAAATGGAAAGCCAGTCATCGCTTTTGATAGGTTCTTTAAAATTCAAAGAAATGGTAGCATTTTCAAATTGAAGCTGGGCCAAACTGCCTTGGCTGTCATTTAAATAGGCCTTGGAATTAGGGTCAAAATCAATATGAAGATTTAATGAGTTGCTGGGCAAAATGACATTGCCCGGCGTCTGAAAAACAATTTTTATTAAAATATCGGCTAAGGAAGGATTGCCGGGAATAGGCCCAAAATAACCACCGGGAATAATGCCGGCAAAATTAATTTCGCCTTTGG